>ENA-OUNI01000623-OUNI01000623.1-human-gut-metagenome-genome-assembly--contig:-NODE-623-length-16057-cov-3.155618_pt1 | contig 16057 bp, 15 predicted proteins | sample MGYA00242499_ERZ504580 | MGnify/ENA primary metagenome ERZ504580 (study PRJEB26092, sample SAMD00036315) | human gut metagenome | host: Homo sapiens | study: EMG produced TPA metagenomics assembly of... | reverse complement strand
CGAACAGATTTTCAACGACGACGAATTCACCGCCGAACACGGTGTTGCATACGATGTCAGCACCAAATGGCTGGAACGCAAGTACCTCAACAAGGAAGCCGCATCATCGCAAGGCGGCAGCCGGCGTCCATGTCTGGCGCTTCCGAGGTCGACAAGAAGGAATCCAGCGAAACCTTCGTCATCGAAGTCAACAATCGCCGAGTGTCGCTGACCGTGCCGAACGACATCGTCGCCAACCTGACGGGCGGTGCCAAAGCACGTGACGCGAAACGTGCCATCCAGCCGCTGCGTGGGCAGGGACTGCATCATGCGCAGAAAAAACAGCAAAGCAATGACGGCCAATCCGGTGTGATCGCAAGCCCGATGCAGGCCGTCGTGACGCGTATCAATGTGGCCGAAGGCCAGCAGGTGGCCAAGGGCGACCTGCTCGTCGTTCTCGAATCCATGAAGATGGAAAACTACGTGTACGCGCCGGTCAAGGGCGCTGTCACCAAGATTTTCGTGGGACCTGCGGCGGGCGTGGAAGCCGGCGAAACATTGATGACCATCGACGTGACCGGAGCGAACGGTACGGAAGCCGGCGAAAACGGCGCAACTGGCGCTGCTGTTGACGGAACCGCAACCGACGGAACTGTGGAAGGGGGTAAGTGATGACTGATATCATCGCAAGCCCGGCCGTCAAAGAAGCCGTGAAGATCGTAATGGAACAGCAGGAGCGACTCGGCAAAAACGCGGCCGAAGCCGTCTCCGCGGCCGACCTGCCGGGCGCATCCCAGCCAATCCGCGCATCCGTGCTTCGTGCGGCGCAACTCGCGCACGAAGCGGAAGATCATGCCCGCAATCGCCAGCATGTCAAAGGCAAGCTGACGGCGCGCGAACGTCTTGACCTGCTGCTTGACACCGGTTCCTTCGAGGAAATCGGACGATTCTGCGGCGGCGACATCAACGGCGGACGCGCGGGAGCGGCGGTCATCACCGGTTTCGGCGAAGTGTTCGGACGCAAAGTGGCCGTATACGCACAGGACTTTTCCGTGCGCGGCGGCACGCTGGGAGTCGCGGAAGGCCGCAAGATCTGCCGATTGATGGACAAAGCGCTCGACTTGAAAGTGCCGATCATCGCGCTTATCGATTCGGGCGGCGCCCGCATTCAAGAGGGCGTGGCCGCGCTGACGCAATACGGGCATCTGTTCCGTAAAACCTGCGACGCCAGCGGTTTCGTGCCGCAGCTCTCGCTGATTCTCGGCCCATGCGCGGGTGGAGCCGTGTACTGCCCGGCACTGACCGATCTGATCATCATGACCCGTGAAAACTCCAACATGTTCGTCACCGGTCCTGACGTGGTCAAAGCGGCCACAGGCGAAGTGATCAGCATGGACGACCTCGGCGGCGGATATGTGCACAACGCCACCTCCGGTGTGGCGCACTACCTGGGCGAAGACGAAGCGACGCGATCGACTACGCACGAACCGTGCTCGCCTACCTGCCGTCCAACTCCGACCTGCAGCCGCCCACCTACGCGTACGCCGCAACCCGCGCCGACCGTGACGTGGCCAAGCGACTTGCCACCATCGTGCCGGACAACGACCGCCAGCCGTACGACGTGCTCGACGTGATCCGCTGCATCGTGGACTACGGCGAATTCGTGCAGGTGCACGAGCTGTTCGCAAGCTCCGCAGTGGTGGGATTCGCCTGCGTGAACGGGCATCCGGTCGGCATTGTGGCAAACCAGCCGAACGTCAACGCGGGCATCCTTGACGTGGATTCCTCCGAAAAAGTGGCACGATTCGTGCGTCTGTGCGACGCGTTCAACCTGCCGGTCGTCACCTTGGTGGACACCCCCGGATACAAGCCTGGCGCCGAACAGGAACATGCGGGCATCATCCGCCGCGGCGCGAAAGTGATCTACGCCTACGCCAACGCGCAAGTGCCGCTGGTCACCGTGATCCTACGCAAAGCCTTCGGCGGAGCCTATATCGTGATGGGATCCAAAGCCATCGGAGCCGACCTCAACTACGCGTGGCCATCCAGCCAAATCGCAGTGCTCGGCGCGGCCGGAGCGGTGAACATCATCCACCGCAAAGACCTGCAGAAAGCCAAAGACGCAGGCAAAGACGTCGAAGCGCTCCGAGCCAAATACGTGGCCGACTACGAACGCACCACCGTCAACGCGAATCTATCGCTGGAAATGGGCGAAATCGACGCCATGATCGACCCCGAGCAAACCCGCGAAACCATCATCGAATCGCTCAAACTGCTCTCCAGCAAGAAACGCGTGCGCAAAACCACCAAACACCACGGCAACCAGCCGTTGTGACGGGCGCAAAGTGCGCGGATGAATCGTAAGCAAACGTAAACGCAAGAACACATCGCAAGATTTTTGAAACAAGTAAGGAACATCATGAACACCTTTTTTCTTGACCGACTGAACAGCGAGCCGCACGCACTCGCCTTCGCAGGCCAATCCACCCCATGGCCGGTGGCGCTTGCCGACCAAAGCGCCAATCCAATGCTCAGCGAAGCGCTGCGCGCCCATGTCGACGCAGCCCAGGCACTGCTGTACCGGTGTCAGCCGACCTGCTCGCCACCACCGGGCGCCCGGTCGACCTGTTTGGATTCGAGCCGAATCCAGCGCGACTTGGCGCTGCCGCAGCGGCTTCCGCCAGCGTTCCGGGCATTGCTCTCGCCCAGTTGGGTGCGCTGCTCGATGCTGCTTCCCTCGGCTACAATCCCGCCGTTGCCAAGCCGGTTGCCGTGCTCGGTCACTCCCAAGGCGTGCTCGCCGTGCACATGGTGCAGGCGATCGTCGAAGCGGGTTCCATTGAGGCGGCTTCCGCGCAAATCGATGAAATTCTTGCGATTGCCACGCTGATCGGCGTTGCCGGCACCCGTCAGGCGCGTCAGCTTGGCCTTGCCGCACGTCACGGCGAAGCCACGCCGATGCTGTCTGTCAAGGACATCACCCGCGCCAGGTGGATGCGCTGATCAAGCGTGTTTCCGGTGCCCGAGGCCCGATCGCCGTGGCAGTCACCAATTCCGCCACGCATTATGTGCTCTCCGGCTACCCGGAGGATCTGGCCGCGTTCGGCGTGGAAGTGGCCAAGGAGCACAAGCACCAGGCCAAGCTGCGCGAAGAGAAGGTGCGTGGCGGTCGCGTGTTCGAACCGGTGCTCGAATACCTTGACGTGACCCTGCCGTTCCACAGCCCGCTTATGGCCGAGGCTGTTTCACAGGCTGTTTCATGGGCGGAATCCTGCGGAATCAACGCCGACCACGCTCGCGAGCTCGCCGCCGAAGTGCTGCTCAACCATGTGGATTGGGCCGCCCGCGTGCGTGCGCTCATGAAATCCACCGATCCGAGCGCCCTGTGGGTGTTGGACTTTGGCCCGGGAACCACTGTCGGCAAGCTGTTCTCCACCGTTGCCCAAGGCACTGGCGTCGGCGTGGTGGAAGCCTCCACCGTGGCCGATCGTGGCGCGCTTTCCACGCTGGAAACCCTGCCGGAGCGCACCCAGAACTGGACCCGCTTCGCACCAAGCATCATCCACACCTCCGCCGGAGACAAGGTACGCACCGCATTCACCGAACTGACCGGCAAAGCGCCGGTGCTGCTCGCCGGCATGACCCCGACCACCGTGGAACCGGAAATCGTGGCGGCGGCCGCCAACGCCGGCTACTGGGCGGAACTCGCAGGCGGCGGTCAGGTGACCGCCAGCGTGTTCGACCGTCATGTCGCCAAGCTGGAAGAAGAGCTTGAAGAAGGCCGTACCGTTGAATTCAACGCGATGTTCATGGACCGCTACCTGTGGAACCTGCAGTTCGGATCCCAGCGCATCGTGCCGAAGAAGCGTGCCAGCGGCACCCCGATCGACGGCGTGGTCGTGTCCGCGGGCATTCCGGAACTTGACGAGGCCGTGGAACTCATCCACACTCTCAACGCCGACGGATTCCCGTACGTGAGCTTCAAGCCGGGCACCGTCGACCAGATTCGCCAGGTGGTGCGCATCGCCAAGGCCGTCGCTCCGGTCAAGGTGCTCATCGAAGTCGAAGGTGGTTCCGCAGGTGGACACCATTCGTGGGAATCATTGGACGATCTGCTGCTGAGCACCTATGCCGAAGTGCGTGAACAGGCCAATCTGGTGCTCGTGGTCGGCGGTGGCATCGGTACGCCGGAACGTGGCGCCGACTACATCACCGGCGAATGGTCCGCCGAATACGGTCGCCCGCTCATGCCGGTGGACGGCGTGCTTGTCGGCACCGCCGTGATGACCGCCAAAGAGGCGCACACCAGCCTGAAGTCAAGCAGATGCTCGTCAACACCCCAGCACTTCCCGCCAAGGGAGCAGACGTCGATCCGTTCGCTCCGCTGGGCGAACAGTGGGTGCCGAGCGGCCAAGCCAAGGGTGGAGTCACCTCCGGCCTGAGCCACCTGCATGCCGATATGTACGAGCTGGAAAACTCTTCCGCGCGTTGCGGACGCCTGCTGGTGCGCGTGATGAAGCATCCGGAAGAGCTGGAAAGCCGCCGTGAGGAAATCATCGATGCGTTGAACGCCACCGCGAAGCCGTATTTCGGTGACCTGAAGGCCATGACCTATCTCGCATGGGCGCAGCGTTTCGCCGATCTCGCTTTCCCGTGGTAGATGAAACCTATGCCGATCGCTTCCTGCACTTGCTACAGCGTATCGAAGCCCGCGTCACCACGAAGGAAAGCGGCGAATTCGCATCGCTGTTCGCATCCCGTGCCGATGTGGAATCCGATCCGCATGCGGCCATCGCCAAGCTTGCCGAAGCCTATCCGCAAGCTGATGAACTGACCGTCACCCCGATGGATGAAGCTTGGTTCCCGGTGCTCGTGCGTGAATACCCGAAGCCAATGCCGTTCGTGCCCGTCATCGACAACGACCTGCTGCGTTGGTGGGGTCAGGATCAGCTGTGGCAGTCCGAAGACTCCCGTTACTCCGCCGATTCCGTGCGTATTATTCCTGGTCCGATCTCCGTTGCGGGCATCACCACCGTTGACGAACCGGTCGCCGACATTCTTGGCCGTTTCGAAGAGGCCATGGTCAAGCGCGTTTCCGCCGAATCGCCAAGCGCAGACAAAACCGCGTTTGCCCAGCTCGGCGCGGCATCTTCCGCAGAAGAATTCATTCGCAAATCCCCGAACATCTCGTGGGTGGGCCATCTCATGGCAAACCCGGCGTACGGTACCAGCAACGGTGACGCCAACTACGAAATCCGCAAGATTTCCAGCGAAGGAAGCATCGAAAAGTACGATCTCGACATTCATCTCGATACCTACTGGGACAACGATCCTGACGGTGGCGCATCCAAGCACGCCGTACGCGACATCGTCATTCCGCTGAACGTGGACGGCAACGAATCCGGGCTCTTCCCGGTGGTCGACCGCGACCGCCTGCCGGAACACGTGTACCGCATGCTTGCCGACACCGCGGGCATCGGCAATACCGCCATCACCGGCGACAAGCTCACCGCCATGCCCGTTATTGAGCAGGTGGCAGACAAAGCCGCCCATCCGTTCGGACAGGCGCATACCAGCTACACGCTGTCCGCCAACCTCGGCTTCGACCATGAAGCGGCCACCGGCGGCGCGCTGCCGAGCAATCTGGTGCCGTCGCGCATCGCACCGGACGCACTCGTCGGACCGGCATGGCCCGCCATCTACGCGGCCCTCGGATCCGTATACGTCAACGGCTTCCCGGTGATCGAAGGCCTGCTCAACGCAGTGCATCTCGACCATCTCATCGAACTGGAAGTCAGCGAAGACGAGCTGCTCAAGCACACTGGCGAACAGATCGCACTGACCAGCTGGGCCGAAAACTACTTCGAATCGGCATCCGGCCGTGTGGTGACCATCCACGTCACCCACAGCGCACAAGACGGCACCGTGCTTGCCAACGAAACCGAGCGTTTCGCCATCCGTGGCCGCGCATATTCCGACGCACTGCCGCCGGAAGCGCCGGACTACGGCGGAATCGAAGCGGAAATCGAAAGCACTCCGCGCCGACTGCTGCGCCGCGTCAAGGTGACCGCTCCGCACGAGATGACCGCCTTCGCCCGTACTTCCGGCGATTTCAACCCGATCCACACCTCGCATCGTGGCGCTGCCGTTTCCGGTCTTGCGGCACCGCTCGTGCACGGCATGTGGCTCTCCGCAACCGCGCAATACGCGGTGCAGGCGCTTGACGGCAAGGGTGCGCACTACGAAATCGCAGGCTGGACCTACAACATGTACGGCATGGTGCAGCTCGACGACGAAGTGGAAATCTCCGTCGAGCGTGTCGGACGCGTGGCACACTCCGGCATGGTGCTCGAAGTGACCAGCCGCATCGACGGCAATATCGTGTCTCGTGGCACCGCCATCGTACGTGCGCCGAAGTCCGCCTTCGTCTACCCGGGCCAGGGCATACAGCAGCAGGGCATGGTGCTCGACGAGCGTGCCAAGTCCCCGGCCGCACGAGACGTGTGGGAGCGTGCCGACAAGGTGACCTGCGAGAAGCTTGGATTCTCGATCCTCGCCGTCGTGCGTGACAATCCGAAGGAACTGACCGCCAACGGCGTGACCTACCGCCATCCGGAAGGACTGCTCAACCTGACCCAGTTCACGCAGGTGGCGCTCGCCACCGTGGCATTCGCCCAGACCGCACGTCTGCGCGAAGCCGGCGCCGACATTTGGCCGGCCTATTTCGCGGGCCACTCGCTGGGCGAATACAACGCCCTGAGCTCCTTCGCCGGCGTGATTCCGCTGGAAACCGTGATCGAACTCGTGTTCCACCGCGGTTCCACCATGCACCACCTCATTCCGCGTGACGAGAAGGGTCGCTCCAACTACCGCATGGGTGCGCTGCGTCCGAACCAGTTCGGTGTGGGCGACGACGGCGTACGCGAATACGTCGAATCCGTATCGAAGGCTTCCGGCGAGTTCCTGCAGATCGTGAACTACAACCTGGCTGGCCAGCAGTATGCCGTGGCAGGCACCATCGCCGGTCTGAAGGCGCTGAAGGCCGATTCCGACCGCCGCGTAGCCGAATATGGCGGCAAGCCGGCATTCATGCTGGTGCCGGGCATCGATGTGCCGTTCCATTCCACGCTGCTGCGCAAGGGTGTGCCGGAATTCCGCGACAAGCTTGACGCGCTCCTGCCGCAGACCATCGATTACCGTGGTCGCTTGGTCGGACGCTACATTCCGAACCTGGTTGCGGCTCCGTTCGAAATGACGAAGGAATTCGCGGCCAAGATTCTCGAAGTCGTGCCGTCCGAGCGCATTCAGGCCGCTTTGGATGATCCGCAGATTTGGGATTCCTATGCTGCTGATGATCAGAAGCTCGGTCGATTGCTGCTTACGGAACTGCTGTCTTGGCAGTTCGCCTCCCCGGTGCGTTGGATTGAGACGCAGGCTCTGCTGTTCGGTTCCGCCGAGCAGGGCGGTCTTGGTGTGGAAGAGTATGTTGAGGTTGGTCTCGGCAATGCTCCGACACTCGCCAATCTTGGTGCCAAGACGTTGCGTCTGCCACAGTTTGCCGGTCGCGATGTGGCGGTGTACAACGTTGGTCGCGATGAGGGCCGCGTATATATGACCGATTCCGATTCGTTGGTTCCGGAAGAAGATGCCGACGATTCTGCAGTTGCGGCTGTGGCTTCTTCTGCGGCTGCTGCTCCGGCTGGTGCCTCAGCTCCTGCGGCGGCTCCTGCAGCCGTTGCGGAAGTTCCGGTTGCCGCAGCTTCCGCTGGCGCTCCGTCTGGTGCCGCCGTTGCGGATATTCCATTCAAGGCATCCGATGCGATCGCCACATTGCTGGCTTACTCGGCCAAGGTTCGCCCCGATCAGATCGGCGAAAGCGATACCACCGATACGCTGACTAATGGCGTGTCTTCCCGCCGTAACCAGTTGCTTATGGATATCAGCTCCGAACTGGGCGTGGCTTCCGTGGACGGTGCCGCCGAAGCGACGGTCAAGGCGCTGAGCGCTTTGGTCAACAAGGTCGCTCCGAACTACAAGGCGTTCGGTCCGGTGCTGTCTGACATCGTGCGCGACCGTGTGCGTGGCATGTTCGGTGCCGCCGGTGTGAAGCTCGGCCAGATCACCAAGCGTGTGACCGATACATGGCAGCTTGGTGAAGGGTGGACTTCCCATGTGGTGGCTGCGCTCGTGCTCGAAACCCGTGAGGGGGCCAGCTCTCGTGGCGGTGATCTTGCCTCGTTGAGCACGGATGCCGCTTCCAATGCGCCGCTGCCAACGCGCTGATCGATGCGGCCGTGCAGAAGGTTGCCGCCGACAAGGGCATCGCCGTTGCCATGCCGAGCGCTGGTGGCGCAGCTGGCGGGGCTGTGGTTGATTCCGCCGCTTTGGACGCGTTCGCGGCCAAGGTGACCGGTGCCGATGGCGTGCTCGCCTCCACGGCGAAGTTCGTGCTGAACCAGCTGGGCGTTGCCGCTCCGGTTGCCGAAGAAACTGCTGATGAGAACGCGGCTGTTGTGGCTGCGGTCGAAGCCGAACTCGGTGCTGACTGGCCGAAGCAGGTCGAACCTCGTTTTGACGAGCGCAAGGCCATTCTGTTCGACGATCGTTGGGCATCCGCACGTGAGGATCTGGCACGCGCCTACTACAACAACGATGAATCCGCATTGAACGGTAGCTTCATCGGTCTCGGCAAGACCATTGCCGACGAAGCCGCCTGGTATGCAGCAAGAGCGACAACGCGGATCTGAAGGCCGCATTCAATCGTGTCGCTGCCGAAGCAGGAGAAAACGCTTCCGAATCGGCGGAAACCAGCCGTTTTGCTGGAGATATCGCCGTGGTGACGGGCGTGGCTCCGAACTCCATCGCAGCCCAGGTGGTCAACGGCCTGCTTGCAGGCGGTGCGACCGTGGTGGCCACCTCGCACAGCTTCAGGCCAAGCGTGAAGGCATGGGCCAAGCAGACCTACCGTGAGCATGCGGCCGGTGACGCCAAGTTGTGGCTGGTTCCTGCGAACCTGTCAAGCTACCGTGACGTGGACGCGTTGGTCGCTTGGGTCGGCAATGTGCAGAAGAAGACTTCCGGTGCGACCACCACGATTCTCAAACCTGCTTACGAGCCGAGCCTGTTCTTCCCGTTCGCGCTCCGCCGGTGCATGGCAGCCTCGCCGATTCCGGCGAACTGTTCGAATCCCAGGCTCGCCTCATGCTGTGGGGTGTTGAGCGTGCGATTGCCGGACTTGCGAAGATCGGTGCCGACACCGATGTGCAGCATAAGTTGCATGTGGTGTTGCCGGGATCGCCGAACCGCGGTATTTTCGGCGGCGACGGTGCCTACGGCGAAGTGAAGAGCGCGTTTGATGCGATTGTGAACCGTGCTCGCGCCGAAAAGGTGTGGTCGAGCCGTGTGACCTTCGCCCATCCGAAGATCGGCTGGGTGCGCGGCACGGGCTTGATGGGCGGCAATGATCCGCTGGTCGAAGTGGTGGAGCGTCACGGTCTGAAGACCTATTCCACCGCCGAAATCGCGGTCGAACTGCTGAACCTTTCCACCCGCGAATCCCGTATCGAAGCAGCCAAGGCCCCGCTCGACGTGGATCTGACCGGCGGACTCGGCAACGAGCCGATCGACATCAAGGCACTGCGTGCGGAAGCCATGGAAGACGCGGCCCAAGCGGAAGCGGCGAATGCCAAGAACGCAATCGCAAGCAACGAATCCGATACCGCGGCCAAGACGCTCATCAAGCGCTGCCAAGCCCGCGTGCTCCGCGTCAGGCCAAGGTCGATCTTGCCGATTGGCAGAACGTCAGCGCACGTCCGGAAGACGAAATCGTCATCGTGTCCGTGGGTGAACTTGGCCCATGGGGCTCCGGCCGCACCCGTTTCGAAGCCGAACTCGGCATCCATTCCGACGGCCAGGTGGATCTGTCTGCCGGCGCGGTGCTCGAACTGGCATGGAATATGGGCCTGCTGACGTGGAACGACAGCCCCAAGCCGGGCTGGTACGACGTTGATGGCAACCTCGTGCCTGAGGAGGATATCGCGGAACGTTACCATGACGAGGTCGTGGCCCGTTCCGGCGTGCGTCCGTTCGACGAAGGCATGGGCAACGACTACAAGGACGGCACCGACGAGGAAGAGGCCGAGGTGTTCCTTGACCACGATGTGACCTTCTCGGTTCCGACTCGTGAGATTGCCGAAGAGTACGTCAAGCTTGATGAAGCGCACACCAGCTTCGCGGCCGATGCGGAATCCGGCGAATGGAACGTGACCCGCCATGCCGGCTCCATGATTCGCGTGCCTCGCCGCGCGGCCATGACCCGCACGGTCGGCGGCCAGTTCCCGAAGCTTCGATCCGGTCAAGTGGGGTATTCCGGCTTCCATGGTCGGCGATGTCGACAAGATCGCCTTGTGGAACATCGTTACTACGGTCGACGCCTACCTGTCCGCAGGCTTCACGCCGACCGAAATCCTCGAGGCGGTGCATCCGTCGATGGTGGCCTCCACGCAGGGCACCGGTTTCGGCGGCATGGCTCCATGCGCAAGCTGTACTTGGATCGCTTCCTCAACCATGAGATTCCGACCGACATTCTGCAGGAGGCTCTGCCGAATGTTGTCGCAGCCCACGTGATGCAGTCCTACATCGGCGGCTACGGCAATATGGTTCAGCCGGTTTCCGCCTGCGCCACGGCTGCCGTCTCCCTTGAAGAGGGTGCCGACAAGATCGCGCTCGGCAAGGCCGACTTCGTGGTCACCGGTGCGATCGACGACATCGGTGTGGAATCCGTGATCGGCTTCGGCAACATGAACGCCACCGCCAATTCGGAGGAAATGTACGCCAAGGGCATCGACGCGCGCTTCTTCTCCCGTGCCAACGATCGTCGTCGTGGCGGATTCGTGGAATCCCAGGCGGCGGCACCATCCTGCTGACCCGTGGCGATATCGCGTTGAAGCTCGGCCTGCCGGTTGCCGGTGTAATCGGATTCGTGCACTCCTACGCCGACGGCGCGCACACTTCCATTCCGGCTCCGGGATTGGGTGCGCTTGCAGCGGGCATGGGCGGCAAGGATTCCAAGCTGGTGCGCGATCTGGCCCGTCTCGGCGTCACCCCGGATGATATCGCCGTGGTTTCCAAGCACGACACGTCCACCAACGCCAACGATCCGAACGAGTCCGAACTGCACAACACGTTGGCCCACGCCATTGGCCGCGCCGACGGCAATCCGCTGTTCGTGATCTCGCAGAAGACGCTTACCGGTCATGCCAAGGGCGGTGCCTGCATCTTCCAGGTCAACGGTCTGACCCAGCTGTTCAAGTCCGGCGTGATTCCGGCCAATGCCGCCCTTGACTGCGTTGATCCGAAGCTCATGCGCGACGACCACATGGTCTGGCTGCGCGAACCGTTGAAGGTCGGCTCCGTCAAGGCTGGTCTGGCCACGTCGCTCGGCTTCGGCCACGTGTCCGGCTTTGCTGCGATCGTCAATCCGGGCGCGTTCGAAGCGGCCGTGGCCAACACCGCGGGCGTCGAGGCGCTGAATGCATGGCGTGATCGCGCCAACGAGCGTTTGGCGGCCGGCCAGCGTCGTCTTGAGGAAGGCATGATGGGTCGCGCGGCGCTCTACGAGCCGATCGACAACCGTCGTTTCCATGAGGATAGCCGCGGCTACAACGCGCACGAGGTGGAGAAGGCCATGCTGCTCGATCCGAACGCGCGCCTGGGCGCCTCCGGCTACTTCGAAGCCTGATCCCCGCGTCTGAGCGCCTGAAATTTCTGGCGCTCAGACGCGCGATCATCAAAATCCCGTATCTGTCGCAATCTCAGTATTTCGCGGCAGATACGGGATTTTCATATTCTTGAATCACTCTACTTCCGTCTGCACGATTTCCGTTTGGTGCCGTATTTTCACTTGTGCAGACGCGAAACGAGGGGCGCGCAATGCGGGTGGCAGAGGATGAAGCGCTTAGGTAGGATGGTGTCCTTGCATGAAAGCGAAGTGTCGCCCGCCTGTTTCGCGGAAGTCGACATGGTTCGTTTCTTCCTGAAAACTTTCGAAAGGCTGGAAAATGCTGGGTTTAGGGCATGACGTCGTGGATGTGCCTGCGTTCGCCGAGCAACTGGGCGAACCGGGGTCGCGCATACGAAACCTGTTCTCCATGCGCGAGCTATGGCAGACCGCTCAACGTGTGCAGGTCAAAAGGGACGGTGAGGCGGTGCATCTTGCGGCCCGATGGGCGGGCAAGGAAGCTTTTCTCAAGGCGTGGTGCGAAGCGATTTCACGCAGGGCAAATGCCGATGGAGACATTGCCTATCCGTACACGCTCGACGATTTTCCTTGGGCGCGCATCGAAATACTTGACGATTCCCACGGCGTGCCCCGTGTCATGCTCTCGCCCGAGGTGCGACGCAAGTTGCGGCAATCGTTGGGATTGCCGGTTGATGGGGATGATCAATCGTGCGCAATCCATATTTCCATGAGTCATGACGGATCCGTCGCATCCGCGGTGGTGACGATAGAAGCGTGACCGCAAGTGATTGCGTCAATCGATTGACGTCAATCGCGACAACACCTCGAACCGGTTTGATAAAACCGTAAAATCACGCTACACTGGTGCCAACGTCGTGGCAACGAACGCTGCGGAATCCAACTCATAACAACGAAGTCCCTGGGAAGAGGAGTCAAGGAATGGCACGGTCCAAATCCGACAAAGCATTTGACGAGCGCGTCGCACAATATAGTGAGGAACTGCGCGAACTATTGACGGATCTGTATGGGGAGCAGGCCGACGAAGCCTTCCGCAACCTCACCGAGCTGATGGCCAAAGCCCACGATGCGCGCCCCGCCGATCTGAAGCGTCTCGACACCAAGCGTCTCGCCGATCCGGAATGGTACAAGCGCGGCAACATGTTCGGTATGACCATGTACACCGATCTGTTCGCCGGGGATCTGAAGAAACTCGCCGACAAAGTGCCGTACCTGAAGGAACAGAAACTCACCTATCTGCACCTGATGCCACTGCTGAAAATGCCGCATCCGCAGAATGACGGCGGTTACGCAGTGGAGGATTTCGACACCGTCGACCCGTCGCTCGGCACCAACGAAGACCTCGCCGCGCTCACCAAGAAACTGCGTGCGGCGGGCATCAGCCTGTGCCTCGACTTCGTGATGAACCACACCGCATCCAGCCATCGCTGGGCCAAAGCCGCTCAAGCGGGCGATCCGAAATATCAGGACTACTACTACTGCCACGACGACCGCACCATCCCCGACCAGTATGACGCCGTGGTGCCGGAAGTCTTTCCGGCCACCGCGCCCGGCAACTTCACCTGGAACGAGCAGATGCACAAGTGGTGCTCACCTCGTTCTATCCGTTCCAGTGGGATCTGAACTACCGCAACCCGAACGTGCTCGTGTCGGTGCTCTCCAGTGTGCTTGGCCTCGCCAATCTTGGCGTCGAAGTGTTCCGCATCGACGCGGTGCCTTACATCTGGAAGGAACTCGGCACCAACTGCCGCAATCTGCCGCAAGTGCACGCCATCGTGCGTATGCTGCGCATCGTGCTCGAATGCGTCTGCCCGGCCGTAGTGCTGAAGGGCGAAGTGGTGATGGCCCCCAAGGAGCTTGCCGCCTACTTCGGCACGCCGGAAAAGCCGGAATGCCACATGCTTTACAACGTGTCGATCATGGTGAATCTGTGGAGTGCGCTTGCCAGTGGGGACGTGCGCCTGCTCAAAGACCAGCTCGACAAGCTTAACGCGCTGCCGGAGAACTGCTGGTTCGTCAACTACCTGCGCTGCCATGACGACATCGGCTGGGGCTTGGACGAGCCGGTGGAGGAGAGCCTCGGCATCGACCCGCTCAAGCATAAGGAATTCCTGTACCACTTCTACGAGGGATCGGTGCCTGGCAGCTGGGCTATGGGAGAGCTGTACAACTACGACGAGGCATCGAAGGACGCGCGCAGCTGCGGCACCACGGCCAGCCTGTGCGGTGTGGAACGTGCGCTGATCACGCATGACAAGCCGCTGCTCGACATTTCGATGAAACGCGATCTGATGATGCATTCCGCCATGTCGTTCCTGCGTGGCTTCCCCATGCTGAGCTGCGGCGACGAAATCGTGCAGCTCAACGGCTGGGAATACAAGGAGGATCCCGATCGCGTCGAGGATTCGCGCAATCTGCATCGCAGCCCCTTCAATTGGGAGAATGCGGCCAAGCGCAAGCAGGCGGGCACGCTGCAGAAGCAGATGTGGGACGGTTTGAAGAGCGTTCGTGAGATGCGCGACGATCCCGCGTTCGCTCCGGAAGCATGGGTCACTACTTGGGATGCGCATAATGATGCGGTTCTTGCGGTGGTGCGCCACGTTGAAGGACGTACGGTATTGGGATTGTTCAATTTCTCGTCCGCACGTCAGATCGCGCGTCTTGATTCGGACGGCGATATCGAGCTTCCTGCCGAAGTTGCGTTGGAGCCGTACCAGGTTTGCGTGGTCGAAAAATAATTATTACGATTTCGACTTGCGATTGTTGAGGGAGTGTGTATAATGGCTCGAGTCGTTTCGTGTTGGCTTCGGCTGGCATAGACGGTGCGCGGATGTAGCTCAATGGTAGAGCCTCAGTCTTCCAAACTGATTACGCGGGTTGATTCCCGTCATCCGCTCCACACAATCGTTAGAGAAGAAGAAAGGCGTGCTTGACGGCACGCCTTTTGCATACCTGCCGTACGATTGCTTCGACGACTGGGTATGCTGGACGTGTCGTGACAGCGGTGCGACAATCGCAATACAACGGAGCGGGTATGGCACAAACGCAAGGCAACAAGGTGACGGAAGTCGTCGACGGCGTGGTCGAACAGGTCGACGTTTCCAAGCATCCAACGGCATCCATTGAGGCGTCCGATCTTTCCTTGGCCGATATCGAACGGCGCAAATCGCATCCGGGGCATTGGGCGCTGTTCATCGCGCTGGTGCTGGTGGCTTTGATCGCGCCTTACTGGTGGGGACGTGTCATCGCAGTCAAGGATGCGGCTTGGATGGTGGCCAATCTCAGCTTCCTCGATCCCAAAGGCGTGGCGCTGATTTCGTGGACGGTCACCATTATGGCGATGGCCGGTTTGGGATTGATGGTTGCGGATGTGAAGAAATGGCTGTGGGGCACGGTTTTCGTGGTGGGACTCGCCGCCGAACAGTTCGTCGCCGGCGTATGTCTGCTGAGCTTCAACTTTTGGAACGCCACCTACGTGATGTACGGCGATTCCTCAGGGCTGGCCAACGCGGCGAACCTTGGCATTATCGCAGCCGGATGCGGTGTCGCCTTCTATGCGGTGCTCTGGGTCGGATTGCTGGTATGCATCAAAAAGGAATCGAAATTCAATGTGCTGACGCGCAGTTGGGCATCGTTCCTGCTGTTCTTCGCGATTGAGATCATCGCGCTCGCCGTGGTGTTGTTCGGAGTCTGCTGAACGTGGTCTGATCCGCCATTTGTTGTGGATTCGATTTGGTCTGCCCTTCGTGTATGATTTCCCCTTGGCGTGTTTCGCCCGCGGATAGAGAGCGCGCCGGTATTGGACCGGCAGCACCGCGCAGCAATATAAGGAGGATGCCGTGCACTTACGGCTGAGGAAAAGCAGGAAATCATCAAGACTTACGCTACCCACGAGGGTGACACCGGCTCCCCGGAGGTCCAGGTTGCTCTGCTGACCAAGCGTATCGCTGATCTGACCGAGCACCTCAAGGAGCACAAGCATGATCACCACTCCCGTCGTGGTCTGCTGCTGATGGTCGGCGATCGTCGTCGTATGCTTGATTACCTCAAGCGCGTCGACATCAACCGTTACCGCTCCCTGATTGAGCGTCTGGGTCTGCGCCGATAGTTACATTCTTCCGCCCGAATGCCTTCCTTGGCGTTCGGGCGTTTTTTGCATGACAGCCGCGTTGAGGAAAAGACAGTTTGAAAGCCCAAGGTTTAGGGTGCATGAGGTCTAGAATCTAAAGATGAGGAAGCGACGAAGGTAACGTCGCGTCACGCATGCAGAAATCGGTTGGAGTCCGCTGAAGAGGACTGCCGATAGTTGGTAAAAGAAAA
>ENA-OUNI01000622-OUNI01000622.1-human-gut-metagenome-genome-assembly--contig:-NODE-622-length-16076-cov-2.558280_pt1 | contig 16076 bp, 23 predicted proteins | sample MGYA00242499_ERZ504580 | MGnify/ENA primary metagenome ERZ504580 (study PRJEB26092, sample SAMD00036315) | human gut metagenome | host: Homo sapiens | study: EMG produced TPA metagenomics assembly of... | reverse complement strand
TTCATAACAGTAAAAATATTAAAAATTTAACGTTTAAATTAAAGTAAAAAAACTTAAAACTTAAGTAAAAAAACGCTTTTCTCGGCAACTAGCAGCATGGCGTGAAATGCCTTATAATAAGTATATCTGCCAGATGACAGGTTGAGTGTTTGGCGGATGATATCCATTAAAGATGCTATTATTAATGTATTATATATATTAGGAGGAAGACAATGGGATTTTTTGATGCCTTTTTTAAAGAACATCAGCGGACGAAGAGCGAGGAGATCTATGACAACGCCTTGCAGATCTTTAATTCACCGGAATTGCAGAACCAGGCTTTATCGGGAGAGCTGGCCGACAAGGTGCGGCATGGGGAAGACTGCGATGTCCTTCCCGGAGCTTACGGCCATTTGGCATGATGCGACCAATCCCATCCCCGTCAACGGACCGAGCGGTGAATTCGTCTATTTGTCGCGCCTGCGCCTGCGCCGGACAGGTTCCATGGTCTTTTTCCACAAGGCCGGTCAGGTCGGGAACCTGGACGTCTTTGAATTGACCAATGTCAGTGGCAAGTTCGTCGACCGCCTGTATGTCGACATGTATCATCCCCGCTGTTCCCGCCGTTATCCCGACGGCTATACGCTGGAACGGGAAGCCGTCTTCCCGCGGGGCGTGACGACGACGTTGGCCGATTTCCCCAAAGGCCTCTATAAGGCCATCAAGAAGGAAGCCAAGCTGCGTCTGGGCATCGACGTCGCTGAAAAGGAAAGCGACTGCATCGATGTGCCGGCCGTACAGGCTGCTTTGGACCAGTTGCGGCAGAAAAGGCCGGCGGCTCCCATCATGAAGCCATTGAAATAAAGAGAAACTATGGTATAATTACACCAGGTTAGTAATGTAGATTATTAGGAGGGTTATCGATGAGAGAATTACCGAAAGCACATGAAATTTGGTGCCACTTCAAGAAGAATACCTATGAAATTATTACCATTGCCGAACATACGGAGACAGGTGAAAAATTCGTCATTTACAAAGCCTTGCACGACACAATGAAGACCTATGCCCGTCCGCTGAAGGATTTCATGAGCGAAGTCGATAAGGAAAAATATCCCCGTGCCGAACAGGATTACCGCTTCGTCAAAGTTAAATAATCTTGACAAGGCCTGTGAAGGCTGATATAATATGTACTGTTGAAAATAAAGCAGAAGCTATCCGCTTCTCACCTTACAAGGCGCTGGAGTCACTAAGGTCTATGACGGAAACGTAGAGCGGATAGCGATGCTATCCGTTCTTTTTTTATTTCGGAGGTGAAAGACGATTAGTAAGGAATTACGTATCAACGATCAAATCAGAGCCCGTGAAGTACGCGTGGTCAGTGATTCTAACGAACAGCTCGGTGTCATGTCTCTCCGTTCGGCCCGCCAGATTGCGGAAGAACGCATTTAGACTGGTAGAAGTCGCACCGAATGGCAAACCGCCTGTCTGCCGCATCATGAACTACGGTAAATACCGTTATGAACAGCAGAAGCGTGAAAAGGAAGCCAAGAAAAAACAGAAAGTCTTGACATTGAAAGAAGTAAAACTTCGTCCCAATATCGAAGACCATGACTTCTACGTTAAGATGAAAGCTGCGCAGCGTTTCCTGGGTGAAGGCAGCAAAGTCAAAGTTACGATCATGTTCCGCGGCCGCGAAATGAGCCATCCGGAACTGGGCCGTGATTTGCTGGTTCGATTCGCTGATGAATTGAAAGACACCGCCCATGTAGAAAAAGAACCTAAAATTGAAGGCAGAAACATGACCATGGTCATCGCTGTCAACAAGAAATAACAGGAGGACAATTATTATGCCGAAATTGAAAACTCGCCGTGCTGCGGCAAAACGCTTTAACACAACTGGTACAGGTAAAATCAAACGCATGAAACCGTATAAGAGCCACATCCTGGAAAGCAAGAGCCCGAAACGTAAACGTAACCTGAGAAAAGCTACGCTCGTTTCCAAGACCATGACCGAAGCCGTCCGCAAGATGTGCCCGTTCATCTAATAGCGTAATATACTTTTTGATATAGATTCGGAGGAATAGACTAATGGCAAGAATTAAAGTTGGCGTTACAGCACACGCTCGTCATAAAAAATCTTAAAAATGGCTAAAGGCTACCGCGGTACCCGCAGCCGTCTCTTCAAAAAAGCTAACGAAAGCGTCATGAAAGCGCTCTACTACGCTCGTCGTGACCGCCGTGCCAAGAAACGCGAATTCCGTAAATTGTGGATTGCCCGTATCAACGCCGCAACCCGCGCTAACGGCCTCAGCTACAGCCGCTTCATCTGCGGCCTGACCAAAGCTGGCGTCATCGTAAACCGCAAAATGCTCGCTGACCTCGCTGTCAACGACGCAGCTGCTTTCGCAAAACTCGTAGAAGTCGCAAAAGCACAGTAATCTATGCAAATAAAATCCCCTGCATGAAGGTTTCCACCATCATGCAGGGGATTTTGCTTTGCAGCGGTCAGCAGTTAGCCACTAACCACTAGCCACTAGCCACTAATCACTAACCACTAACCACTACAATCAATGCCGCCAGGTTTGGGCACGGGAATGAGGAAGGCGAAGATGGCGCCGATGATGGCGCTGATCCAGAGGCATTGCAGGCCGGGAGATGCCCCACTGGTCGCACCCCAGCCGACGATAGCGAGATGAGGCCGCCGATGGTCGTCGTCAGGCCCAGGGTGACGCCGGAAGCGAAACCGACGTTCTTGCCGAGGTAAGTCTGGCCGAGGACGACGATGGGGCTGTAGGCGGCGAAGAGCGAGAAGGCGACGGGAAGGAGTAGCAGCGTCGCCGTGACGATGTCCGTACTGTTGACCAGGAAGAACATGGACGGGATCATGATCACCATAGAGCCGCGGAGGACGCGGAGGAAGCCGAAGCGGTCTGCCAGGACGCCGCCGATGAAGGTGATGACGACGCCCATGGAAAAGAGAATGGACAGGGCCAGGCTGCCTGCTGCCGGCGAGGCATGGAGGACGTGGATCCAGTAGAGGGGAATGAAGGTATTGCAGACCGTAAAGCCGATGGAACGGACGAAGATGACGACGGACAGGCGGGCGAAGGCGCTCCAGTCGTTGGTCCGGACTTCCCCGGGATGGGCTTTCTTTTCGGCCGTCGCCGCTTTGCTGACCAGAGATAAGATGTGCGGCATCTGATGGTAGAGGACGAAGGCGATGAGGCGTTGACGATGCCGAAGACGACCAGACCGTGGATGTCGAAGGCATAGGCACAGGCTCCGGCAACCATGGGGCCGATGGCGAAGCCGGCATTGCCGCCGACGGAAAAGGTCCCCATAGCCTGTCCCTTGCGGTCGCCGGCGATGTTATTGACCATGCGGGCCGCTTCGGGATGATAGATGGAAGAGCCGAAGCCGCTGAACATGGAGCAGAGGAATATGAGCCAGTAGTTCTGCGTAAAGGCCAGCATCGTCAGGCAGAGGCCGCAGAGGATGGGGCCGAGCGGAGCGAACCAGGGCTTGGACACCTTGTCGGAATAATAACCGAAAATAGGCTGGGAAACCGATGATAAGAGCATGTTGGCAAAGATGAGTGTCGCTGCGTCCTGATAGTTCAGGTTGCACGACGAGATGAAATAGGGCAGGAGGGCCGGAATGGCGCCTTGCGCCCAGTCTACGGAAAAATGGCCCGTAGCGAATAGGTATACATAAGGACTCAGTTTCTTCATGCAAATTCTCCTTTCAGGAAGTTGAAATCATGTCTATTATAGCATAGGCTGTTTTTATAGCATAGGCTGTTTTCCTTTTCACATTGGTGTTATAATAATAACAAACTAATCAATATATATTAAAAGGAGTTGTTATTATGGCATCAAAAGAAATGTACGCCTTGGGCTCCCAGGCTTCGGTCATCCGTGACCTCTTCGCTTATGGACAGGAACAAGCGGTTATCGTCGGTAAGGAAAATGTCTTCGATTTCAGCATCGGCAATCCGACCGTCCCGGCCCCGGCCTGTGTCAAAGAAGCCATTGAAGACATTTTGGAAACGCGGGAATCCGTGGCCATCCACGGCTATACGGCAGCTTCCGGTGATGCGGCTGTCCGCCAGGGCCTGGCCGATTACATGAACCAGACTTATGACGCCCAGGTACGGGCCGATAATTTCTACATGACCTGCGGGGCTGCAGCTTCGCTGACTATCAGCCTCAAAGCCCTCGTTGAAGGCCCGGATGACGAAATCATCCTCATTGCGCCGTTCTTCCCGGAATATACGGTCTTTGTCCACAATGCCAATGCCAAAGCCGTCGTCCTGCCGCCGGATACAGAACACTTCCAGATTTCTCTGGACGCCCTGGAAAAGGCCATTACACCGCATACACGGGCAATCATCATCAATTCGCCGAATAACCCGTCTGGCGTCGTCTACTCGGCTGATACTTATGAAAAATTGGCAGCCCTGCTGACGCGGAAGTCCCAGGAAATCGGCCATCCTATCTATATCATTTCAGATGAACCGTACCGGGAAATCATTTACGATGGCTTCCCATCCTCTATGTCCCGAAATTCTACAAAGATACGATCATCTGCTATTCGTACAGTAAATCCCTGAGCCTGCCGGGCGAACGTATCGGCTATGTCCTGGTTCCGGACTGCGCTGCCGATGCCCAGGAAGTCTATACGGCTGTCTGCGGTGCCGGCCGTTCCATGGGCTTTGTCTGCGCACCTCATCTTTTCCAGGACGTCGTCCTCAAATGCCTGGGCCAGACTGGCGACATGAACATTTACGACGAAAACCGCAAGCTCTTATATAATGGTTTAAAAGAAATGGGCTACGACTGCGTCTATCCGAGCGGCGCTTTCTACCTCTTCGTCAAATCGCCTGAAGCCGATGCCAAGGCTTTCTCCGACAAGGCCAAGAAGCTGAATCTGCTCATCGTACCGGCCGACAGCTTTGGCTGCCCTGGCTATGTCCGTGTATCGTACTGCGTCGATCCGGATATGATTAAACGGTCTTTTGCTGCCTTTAAGAAACTGATGGAACAGTATAAGTAAAAAGATGTAAGAAATTGGAAAAATTTCCTTGACACGTCCTGTATCTGTGGTATACTAAACGAGTCGTTAGGAAATGGGCCTATAGCTCAGCTGGTTAGAGCGCACGCCTGATAAGCGTGAGGTCGGTGGTTCAAGTCCACCTAGGCCCACCAATTTTTCACTTGACAATTTCCTGCGGTATGTTATACTAAGCAAGTCCTATGACATGGGCCTATAGCTCAGCTGGTTAGAGCGCACGCCTGATAAGCGTGAGGTCGGTGGTTCGAGTCCACCTAGGCCCACCACACAGACCATCGTTTGGATTATTCCGGGAACGATGGTTTTTTTTTCAACAGAAGGAGGGAAGACCATGACGGAAAGTGAAAGGCAGCTCCAGGAAATGGCCCTGTCTATCCAGGCAGCCCGGCAGCAGGCCGGGTGCAGGGCGGCCGTCACGGCACCACCGGCAGCGGCCGATACGATTCCCAATCTCGGCGGTGAAGCCCGGGCAGGAGACTGCCTGGTCAGCATGCTGGCCAGCGGCAGCAAGGGCAATGCCGCTTATATCCGTTGTGGCAAGACGAATATCCTCATCGATGCCGGCATCAGCTGCCGCCGCATCGAACAGGGATTGAAGCGCTACGGCTGCGCTTTAGGCGACCTCGATGCCGTCTTCATCACCCATGAACATTCGGACCACGTCAACGGCCTGGCGACGCTCCTCAAGCGGACGGACATGCCCGTCTATATGACAGCCGAGACCTGGCAGGCCATAGGCCGGAAAGTGGAAGGCTTCCAGGACCGCTTCGTCCGCCTGACACGCCGCGTCGGCCTGAAGGACATCCAGGTCATTCCCTTTGCCATATCCCACGATGCCGTGCGGCCCGTCGGCTATACGGTCTGCCACGGCGAATCGAAGATCACCCTGGCGACAGACCTGGGCTGTGTCAGCCCTGACGTCGCGGCGGCAGCGGCTTATGCGGACATCCTCATTTTAGAAGCCAATCACGACGAAGGCATGGTCCGCAACGGGCCCTATCCCTATCCGCTCCAGCAGCGCATCCTCGGCCGCTGGGGCCATCTGTCCAACAAGACGCAGCCGCTTTCCTGGCCGGTCTGCCGACGAAGGGCGTCATGCGGGTCCTCCTGGCACACCGCAGCGAAAAGAATAACACGCCGGCCCTGGCGCTGCACACGATGCGCACTATCCTGTCTCAGGCCGGACGGGTCATCGGCCAGGATATTTTATTGCGGTTGGCCTGCCAGAAGGGCAGCGTCCGCTTCCAGGAAAGGAGTCATGAATTATGATGCAACGTAAACATGTCATTACGGCGGCAGCCGCCGTCGTCCTCATCGCCGTCGGCGTCTTCGGCGGTTTCAAGATCCACGATGCCTTTTTTACGCCGAGCGGTACCTATAACGGGACGGTGAACCAGCTCCAGGAACCGTCGAAATCGGATTCCATTTCCGATGCCCGCAATACGGCCGTCGTTCAGGCTGCCAAGAAAGTCAGCCCGGCTGTCGTCGGCATTACGACGAAAGTCTATAACCGCGATATGTTCAACCGCAAAGTCCTGGTCGGTGAAGGCGTCGGCTCTGGCGTCATCTTCGACAAGGCCGGCTATATCGTCACTAATAACCACGTCGTCGGCACGGCCAAGACGGTCATCGTTTCTTTGGCCGATGGCCAGAGTACCGAAGGGACTGTCGTCGGCCGCGATGAAAAGACGGACCTGGCCGTCGTCAAGATCAAGATGGACAACCTGCCCGTCGCTGAATTCGGCGACAGCGATTCCCTCCAGGTCGGCGAACCGGCCATCGCTATCGGCAACCCTCTGGGCCTGGAATTCCAGGGCACGGTCACAGTCGCGTCATCAGCTCCCTCAATCGGACCATCGGCTGAAGGCCAGAGCATGAAGCTCATCCAGACCGACGCAGCCATCAATCCGGGCAATTCCGGCGGCGCCTCGTCGACGCCGACGGCAAAGTCATCGGCATCAACAGTGCCAAGATTTCCAAGGAAGGCGTCGAAGGCCTGGGCTTTGCCATTCCTATCAATGCAGCCCGTCCGATTTTGCAGGACCTCATCAAGAACGGCAAAGTCGTCCGCCCGTACCTCGGCTTATACGGTCTGGACCAGCAGATGGCAGCCCGTTTCGGCATGAAGCTGAACGTAGCCGGCATCTATGTCTATAAAGTCGCTGCCGGCGGTCCTCTCGACCAGGCAGGCCTCCACCATGGCGACGTCATCCTGAAACTCGACGGCACGGATGTCAAAGATTTCAGCGCTCTCCAGAGCGTCATGGATAAACACAACGTCGGCGATTCGGTCAGCCTCGACTACACGCGCAACGGCTCGGACCACGAAGTCACCGTCGTCCTCCAGGAAAGCCCGCAGAATGATTCGTCCGACCAGGAAGACGGGACCAACTGATGAAGTACCACGTCATTACCATCGGCAAAATCAAGGAGAAATACCTCACGGCCGGCATCGATGAGTTCTTGAAGCGCCTGCGCCCGTACGGCCAGGTCGAGCTCACCGTCCTGCCCGAAGAGAAGATGCCCGACAACCCGTCGCCGGCCCAGAAGACCCAGGTCCTCGACAGGGAAGGGGAGAAGATGCTGCGCCACGTCCGCCAGGGCTCGCACCTCTTCGCCTGGACGTGCAGGGCAAGCTCGTGTCGTCTGAAGACCTGGCGGCGTCCTTTGCCAAACTGGCCCTGTACGGCTGCAGCGAAATCTCCTTCATCATCGGCGGCCCCTTCGGCCTGAGCGACCTCGTCCGCCGCAGAGCCGACAGCTGTATCTCCTTTGGCCGCATCACCCTGACCCATCAGATGATACGCCTCCTCTTATTAGAACAAATCTACCGCGCCATCAAAATCGACCGGCACGAACCCTATCATTTGTAAGGGGCTGGCAGCTAGCAGTTAGCCGTTAGCAGCTTGGGCGTCTGTTTTTTACGAACCGCTAACAATGAATAACTTAAACAGGGACTACGCACGAAGACTTATGTCCTCATGCGTAGTCCCTGTTGTTTTATAGTTCGTAGGGGTCGCCGCGTGGGCGACCCGTTGGATTTGGATGATTATCCTAGCAAACTGGGCGGTAAATCGTATATATTTCTAGAGCGGGCTCGCCACGTGCGAGCCCCTACAGCTTAAAAAAGGCTTGTCGCATGTGCGACAAGCCTTTTTTCATTCTGGTGGACCATCAGGGGATCGAACCCTGGACACCCTGATTAAGAGTCAGGTGCTCTGCCAGCTGAGCTAATGGTCCATGTTTTGTTGTCCTTCGTACTCGCTGTTTCCTGAGCACATGTAATATAATACACTAAACCTTGGAGAAATGCAAGCGTTTTTTTAAGAAAATTTACAGAATCTTGAATTTCCCCCGATTCTTGATTTTGGCGACACGGCGAATGTATAATGAAAGAAGTGATATTTTACAAAAAACTACTCGTTTGTTGATAGATTGAAAGTGAGCGATGTGTATGATTACTTATAATGGCAATGGCGGCATGGACACTGTCGCTGTCGGCCTGAATGAACGGGGGTCGACGCTGCGCCAGCTGCCCGAAGGGGATGTCCAGCTCATCCGGGCCTATGCCGGACAGCACCCGGAGATTTTGCAGCATACGTCCCTTCACGTCTTCCACTGCCTGTCTGACGGCCGGGCCAGGACCTATTTCCTCATCGGCCTGGAAGGGAAGCCCATCCGCTATTCGACGTATGAAGATTTCCGCATGGCCCGGCGCCTCATGGCCGCAGCATGAAGGAAGGCGTCAGCGAACTGGCTGTCATGGCCGATACCCTGGATATGGACCTGGGGTCCCTCATCGATGGCCTGCTCTACCGTAATTACGAATTCAATCACTATAAACGCCAGGCCAAGAGCCGGACTATCGGGAATATCAATATCCTGATCCACAGCCTGCGTCCGAAGGAATTCAATTCCATGTGCTACATGTATACGTCCATCTATGAAGCATCTAGCGGCGCGGGACCTGGTCAACATGCCGTCCAATGATTTGACGCCGCGCAAGTTTGCCGACATCGTCGGGGCTATGCTCAAAGGCGACAACATCCTCATAGAGAACCTCAATAAATGGGCCCTGGAAAAGCGCCATATGGGCGGCATCGTCGCTGTCGGCAAGGGCAGCATGAACCCGCCCCAGCTCCTGTCCATTGCCTACCAGGGAGACCCTAACAGCCGGGAAGTCCTGGGCATCGTCGGCAAGGGCGTCACTTATGACAGCGGCGGCTTGTCCCTCAAGAGCCATGCCAATCTGGAATTCATGAAGGACGACATGGCCGGTGCCGCAGCGGCTGTCGGCGTCATGCGGGCTTTGATGCTGCTCAAATATCCCGTCAACGTCCTGGCCGTCATCCCACTGGTCGAAAATATTCCCTCCGGCATGGCTTATCACGTCGACGACATCCTGACCATGTACAACGGCAAGACGGTCGAAGTCAAGAACACCGATGCCGAAGGGCGGCTCATCCTGGCCGATGCCCTGACGTATGCCCAGGAAAAGGGGGCGACGCGCCTCATCGACCTGGCGACTTTGACCGGTGCCTGTGTGACGGCCCTGGGAACCGTGCGGACGGGCATGATCGGCAACGACCAGGAATGGATGAACCGTTTCTTCAGCGCTGCGACGGAAGTCCACGAAAAGATATGGCAGCTGCCGGCTGATGAAGAATATGAAAAGCTCCTGGAAAGCGATATCGCCGATTTGAAGAACGTCGGCGGCTCCGAAGCGGGAGCCATCACGCAGGCCTCTTCCTCAAGCAGTTCGTCCACGACGGCACGCCGTGGATCCACTTGGACATCGCCGGCCCGGCCTTTAATGAAAAGGCCGACGAAACGGGCCTCATCGGGGCGACCGGCGTCGGCATCAAATCCATTCTTCACTTATTGCAGGGAGGCGTGGCGTCCCATGATCGTTGATTTACATATGCATACGACTTGTTCAGACGGCGTATATACACCGGAACAACTGACACAGATGGCCGTCGACGCCGGGCTCAGCGTCATGGCTATTTCCGACCACGATACGGTAGCGGCTTATGACGGCAGCCATCGTTTCGCCGCAGGTGTCCGCGTCATCCCGGCTATTGAAATCAGCTCGGAATGTGACGGCGAAGATGTGCACATCCTGGCTACGGCATCGACACGGCTGACGCCGGTTTACAGGCTTACTGCGCACAATTCAAGGAACGGCGCTTCAACAGGGCCCTGGAAATCGTCGACCGCTGCCGCAGTTTAGGCTATGATATCGATCGCAGCGGCATCGAAGTGACACTGCGCCAGGGCGGGACTATCGGCCGGCCCCACATTGCCCGCCTGCTCGTGGCCAAGGGCTATTTCCCCGACGTCAAGACGGTCTTCGATAAAATGCTCTACCGCGGTGGTCCGGCTTACGTCCCTTATCACCGCCGCAGCATCGACGACTGCGTGGCCCTCATCCGCCAGGCCGGCGGCACGGCCATCCTGGCCCATCCGGGCCTGCTCAAGCGGACGCTGGACCAGGTCCTGGCCCATGACTTTGACGGCATCGAAGTCTATCATCCAAGAACCGCGGCCGCTATAAAGAATTCTTGAAACTGGCTGAGGACCGCCATGGGTACGTCAGCGGCGGCTCGGATTTCCACGGCACGACAGGCCGTTTCCCCGAAAAGGTCGGCGTCTTTACCGTCGATGCCAAGGCGGTAAAAGCTCTGCTCGACCATGTAGAAGGGAACCTAAAGAAAAGCAGGTGAGATTATGGAGGTTTTCGGTTTTATCGGCGCCAGCGGCACGGGCAAGAGCCATCACGCCCTAGTCGTCGCCTACGACCATGATATTCAGGCCATCATCGACGACGGCCTGCTCATCGACCACAACCGCATCGTCGCCGGCCGGTCGGCCAAAGAAGAGACGAACCGCCTGAAAGCCGTGCGCCGGGCCATCTTCAACAAGCCCGAAGACGCAGCGGCCATGCGGGCGGCGCTGGAGAAGATACATCCCGATAAATTGCTCATCTTGGGCACGTCGAAGCACATGATACACCGCATCTGTGAGTCCTTGCACCTGCCGGAAGCGTCGCAGTTCATCCGCATCGAAGACGTGTCGTGCCCATCGGAAATCGCCAAGCCCGGGCCATCCGCATCAAAGAGGGCAAGCACATCATCCCCGTGCCGACGATGGAACTGAAGCCCCATTTCCAGGGCTATCTCCTGGACCCGATCCGTTCCTTCTTCTATGGCCGCAACGGCAAGAAGATATCGCCTTTTGAACGGTCCGTCGTCCGGCCCGTCTTCAGTTATTATGGGAAACTGACCTTTTCCAACGACGTCCTGGAAGCCCTGGTGCGCCATGCCCTGGCCAAGAACGACGGCGTCACCAAGATCAACCGCCTGCGGGTGGCCATCAATTACAACTCGATGCGAAATGGCCTGGCCATCATCCTGTCCCTGACCATCGCCTATGGCCAGAACATCAAGAAGCTCATGAGCCGTATCCGCCGGGACATCCAGCAGGAAGTGGAATACACGACGGGCATGTCCGTCGAGATCCTCAAAATCACAGTCCGCAGCATTTCCCAGCCTGAAGACTAGGCGTCGCCGTTTTCTTCGGTCAGGACCATCATGAGCGGCGTAATCAGGCCCCGCAGCGTCGACATTTTCCGCCGAGAAGCCCTTGTACTGAGGAGAATGGCTCAGGCCGTCGAAGAAATCATGCATACAGCCGATGAGCTGGGAATTATTGAGCAAGTAAATGGGCTTGGTCTGGGGCAATATGTGGTGCGTGTTCTTTTTGAAGAAAGCTGACGTGTAATTGCCGTAAAAGGCGAGATTAGAAAAATTCGTATAACTGCTTTCTCCCGATGCCGGGAGGAGGATCCCGTAAGTAATGGCCGGGTTCTGCTTCATCTTTTCGACGATGAGGTTGAGCTGGGCCTTTCTTTCGTCTGGCGTCATCTGGTAGTTCATGTCGGTCAGGTAGAAGCAGCCCGTTTCTAAATAGCGGATGATGGAATTCTTGGGCATGATGATTTTCATGCGCCCCTGTTCGATGATGTGGTACCAGATGTACTGGATGCGCCGGCCCCATTCTTTGGTGGCATTGGGATATTTTCCTTCGTCGATGAGCTGGCACAGCGATGTATAGACTTCGTCGGGGAGGAGGAATTCCAGGTCGTTGGTCAGGAAGAAGAGGTAGTTGTTGGATGTAAAGAAGATGTCGCGGTAGCCGAATTTTTCCATGCCCAGGGACTGGCGGGGCTCCATGAGGACGGGCTGGACCATCATGTAGGCGCAGCACTTCTTATAGATTTCCCGGACCTGGGCCGGGTCGGTGATGGTCAGGCACATGTCGATGTAGTCTCGCCGTCGACGTAGTAGAGGTAGGCAAAGGCGTCTTTGAGGACGATGATGTTGCGGTACGATTCGTGGTCGATTTCGTGCATGGTGAAATTATAGGTCAATAAGTGGTCCAGACACTGATAGAGGCTGCGGGCGGCCTGGGGCATATGATCGGCAAAGACGTCCATCTTCAGGCCTAAGTGGACGTCGCAGGACCAGCGGTCGTTGTGACATTCTTCCAGGAGCTGCCAGATGCCGTTCTGGTCGAGGACGTGGAACTGGCCGGTCATGACCAGCATTCCCTGGGACTGGAGGCCTTCCAGGTATTGGTGGAGCAGCTGGCGCAGGGCCGTGTGGCAGTCAGCGCGGCCGGCATAGAAATGGATGGCCTGGTCGCGGCTTTCACTTTTCCCCGTCCTGGTCTGGGCCTATCGGCGGCGTACCGGCCAGCGGCGCGGACTTTGGCGGTTCGGCCAACGCCGATGCCATCGTCGACCATCCGCATCAGTTCGACTTTTACGATGGCGGTGGCCTGGATATGGCTTTCCTGGGCATGGCAGAATGTAACGCCAAAGGCGACGTCAACGTCAGCAAGTTCAAAGACCGCATCGCCGGCTGCGGCGGCTTCATCAACATCACCCAGAATACGCATAAAGTCGTCTTCTGTGGCACCTTTACGGCCAAGGGCCTGCGCGAAGAAATCCGGGACGGCAAACTGGTCATCACCCATGAAGGGGCTGTCCAGAAATTCATCGATAAGGTCGGCCAGATTACCTTCAGTGCTGAATATGCCCATAAACACAACCAGCAGGTCATGTTCATCACCGAACGCTGTGTCTTTGTCCTCACCGATAAGGCTTAGTCCTCACGGAAATCGCACCGGGCGTGGATCTGCAAAAGGACATCCTCGACCAGATGGAATTCGTACCGCACATCGCCGAAAATCTGAAAACCATGGACGAACGCCTCTTCCGCGATGAACCCATGGGCCTGGCCCAGGACATCTTTGAACAACAGGCGGGTTAGTGGATAGTGATTAGTGGCTCGTGGCACTGTAGTGGCGCACGTGGGCGAACCGTTAGGGATTTGGATGTTTCTCCTAGTAAACCGAATGGGAAATGGAAATCACATCATCCTGGAGCGGGCGCCCCACGTGGCGCCCCTACAGAAAAAGGGACCGTCCGAAGGGCGGTCCTTTTTCTTGACATCTCCCGTCTGCGGACGGTATAATAAATCTGAAACATGTGACTGACGGAAGTGGAGTTACCACGGGGAGCATGATTCGTACGAGCGACCGTCTGGGCGAAACGTTCCAGAAGTGTCGGTATTTTTTATTTTTGCTTAACTATTCAGGAGGAATCACCATGAAAGAACTGCAATTAAAATACGGCTGCAATCCCAACCAGTCGTCGGCCCGGGTTTATATGAAAGATGGCAGCGACCTGCCCTTTACGGTCCTCAACGGCCGTCCCGGTTATATTAATTTGCTCGACGCCTTCAACAGCTATCAGCTGGTCAAAGAATTGAAAGAAGCGACAGGCCTTCCGGCAGCGGCTTCCTTCAAGCACGTCAGCCCGGCTGGGGCCGCCGTCGCTACGGACATGAGTGATACCCTGAAAAAGATATACTGGGTCGACGATTTGAAATTGTCCCCCCTGGCTTCGGCCTATGCCTGCGCCCGCGGTGCCGACCGCATGAGCTCGTACGGCGATTCGTCGCTCTGTCCGACGTCTGCGATGTCGAAACGGCAACGCTCCTCAAGCGGGAAGTCTCGGACGGCGTCATCGCTCCGGGCTACAGCGACGAAGCCCTGGCTATTTTGAAGACCAAGAAGAAGGGGAATTACTGCGTTCTCCAGATGAACCCGGACTACAAGCCGCGCCTCGTCGAATCGAAGGAAGTCTATGGCGTCACCTTTGAACAGGAACGCAATGAAGCCAAGATTACGACGGACCTCTTCAAAATATCCCGACGAAGAACAAGGATATCCCGGCAGCGGCTCAGCGCGATTTGATGATCGCCCTCATCACTTTGAAATATACCCAGTCCAACTCGGTCTGCTACGTCAAAGACGGCATGACCATCGCGTCGGTGCTGGCCAGCAGTCCCGCGTCCACTGCACGCGCCTGGCCGGCAACAAGGCCGATATCTGGTGCTCCGCCAGAACCCGAAAGTCCTGAACCTGCCTTTCCGCGACGATGTCCGCCGTCCGAACCGTGACAACGCCATCGACGTCTACATCTCCGATGACTACGAAGACGTCCTGGCCGACGGCATCTGGCAGGACCTGTTCACGGAAAAACCGGAACCGCTCACACGGGAAGAAAAGAAAGCCTGGATCGCCCAGCTCCACGGCGTAGCCCTGGGCAGCGATGCCTTCTTCCCCTTTGGCGACAACATTGAACGGGCCCATCGCAGCGGCGTCGACTACATCGCCCAGGCCGGCGGCTCTATCCGCGACGACAATGTCATCGAAACGTGCGATAAATACAATATCGCCATGGCCATGACCGGCCTGCGCCTGTTCCATCATTAAGGCTTCCCTTGGGAAGAAGAAGGACCGCTCACGGGGTTCCTATGCTCTATAGTTTGTAGTATAGAGTTTGTAGGGGCCACGTGGGCGACCCGTTAGGAATTTGGATTATTCTTCTAGCAAACGGGTCGGGAAATCGTACCTATCCCAGAGCGGGCGCCCCACGTGGCGCCCCTACAAGAAAAGGCGCTGTCGCACGAAGGTTATGCCATCTGCTAACTGCTAACCCCTAACCCCCTAACTGCTAACTGCTTAAAAGGAGCTGTCGCGATGCGACAGCTCCTTTTTTCCACGAAACAAGAGGTGATACCATGAAAACCTGTACATCTGTCTGCCCGTATGACTGCCCCGATGCCTGCGGGCTCGTCGTGACGGTCGACGGCGGCCGCGTCGTATCCGTTGCCGGCGACAAGTCCCATCCCTTTACGCGCGGGACGTTGTGCCCGAAGATGGCCCATTATGAGCGGACCGTCCATTCGCCGCGCCGCCTGAAGACGCCGCTGAAGCGGATTGGCCCCAAGGGAAGCGGCCAGTTCGCGCCCATTTCCTGGGACCAGGCCCTGGCAGAAATAGCCGGGACCTGGAAGGCCATCATCGCCGAAGCCGGTGCCGAAGCCATCCTGCCCTATTCTTATGCCGGTACCATGGGCATCGTCCAGCACGACGCCCTGCACGGCCTGTTCTACGCCTGGGTGCTTCGGAACTGGACCGGACCATCTGCGCTCCGGCCAAAGGGCGGGGCTTCAAGGATGTCATGGGCAATACCATGCCGACGGCGCCGCAGGCAGCCCAGGACAGCGACTGCATCTTCCTCTGGAGCATCCATATGCTGGCCACGAATATTCACTTCCGCCACGACGTCGAGGCGGCCCGGGCCAAAGGGGCCGTCGTCTGGTGTATCGATGCCTATCGCAACAAGACGGCCGACCTGGCCGACCACTTCGTCGCCGTCCGCCCCGGTACGGACGGAGCCCTGGCCCTGGGTATGATGTACGTCCTCGACCGTGACGGCCTGGCTGACGAAGCCTTCCTGGCCCGAAACGTCCTCGGCTGGGAGGACTTGAAAAGACAGTCCTGCCCAAGTATACGCTGGAAGAAACGCAGGACATCACCGGCGTGCCGGCCGACGTCATCGTCGAATTGGCCCACGCCTACGGCCGGGCCCGGGCGCCGTTCATCCG
>ENA-OUNI01000620-OUNI01000620.1-human-gut-metagenome-genome-assembly--contig:-NODE-620-length-16114-cov-2.626697_pt1 | contig 16114 bp, 20 predicted proteins | sample MGYA00242499_ERZ504580 | MGnify/ENA primary metagenome ERZ504580 (study PRJEB26092, sample SAMD00036315) | human gut metagenome | host: Homo sapiens | study: EMG produced TPA metagenomics assembly of... | reverse complement strand
GAAGGAAGCGGTGTCGGCGATGCCGGTGGACTTCAGGTAGGCCTCGGCCTTGCCTGCGACCTGACGCGGATCGCGGGAGTACGGCTCGTCAGTCAGCGGGTCGACGATGGAGAAGGCCACGTCGAGGGTCTTGTGCTTGCGGAACGGATCGACGAATGCGGTGGAAACGTCCGGCACCAGCTTCATATCGGATTCATTGATGGCCTGGAAGCCTTCCACGGAGGAGCCATCGAACGGCATGCCGTCGGTGAAGGCGTCCTTCAGGAATTCGCTTGCCGGCACGGTGAAGTGCTGCTGAACACCGATCAGATCAGTGAAGCGAACGGAGACATACTCGATGCCTTCCTTGTTGATAAGGGCCTCAGCATCAGCCTTGGTTTCAAGTGCAGTCACGGGACCGCTCCTTTCGAATAAGTAACTTACAGGCTCTTAGTCTAGGAACGCGCGTTTCGCTCACTCGCCAATTGGGTTACGAGAATGTTTCGTAATGACATATTCGAAGGATGATTTCGCGAAAACTGGGGTTCAATTGTTACGAACGCTCGTATTTGCCTCTGCAAAACCGTTCAATTTGTGGACATTCGTGTCATCATGTCGCTTGCGACGTCCATTTCTTTTCTCAAAAACCTTACCTCATGCGCGCAGGCCAGCGGAAGGTAACGGAGATATGAAAAAGGAACCTCGATAACGTGTTCATCGAGGTTCCCATATGTAAGCCGGCTTTACGATTCCAGGAAAATCAGCGGCCACGCATAGCACGACGCTGATGCGCTGCGGGTGCATCGGGTCGACGCCCTTCGGAATGCCCATGCCGTTCTTCATCTGCAGAGTGCGCAGACGCTCGTTGAGGATGTTCAGCTCGGTCTTGGTAAGCATGAAGCGGCTCTTCGGATGGATGGCTGCCATCAGCTTGTTCTTGTGGCTGGTCGGCTGGTAGCTCTTGCACTTGAGCACGGTCTTGCGCAGATTCTTCAGGCTCGTCTGATTCTTGCCCTGGCCGACGTAGATACGGTAGACGGGAATATCGGAACCGGCGGTCACACCCTTGATATTCTGCTCCTGACGGTCCATGGCACGCTTGACGCGATTGTAATCGCCCTCGCCGAGCAGATAAATGCCGTTGTAACCGGTGCCGCGCCAAATGGCGTCTTTGGTCTTCGGATCAACCACACCGGCTCCTGCGGAAAGTTGAAGCCAGCCTTGTTAATGTTGCCGAGCACGCTGATGGCAGCACCCTGACGCCCTTCAAGCTTGGCGTATCCGACTTTGTCGCACGGTTGGTGAGCATCATGGTGGCGAACAGCAGGCCAAGCATGATGGCGAGGATCATGGACGTGATCCATCCGATCACCGACCACTTGAACACGATGCCAAGCACCACGAACACAACGATCGGCGCCACGAACACGCCGCCGCACAACCACGGAAGAGCCTTATCTTCGGCGTGGGTGTACTTGAAGATCTGAATGATCTGCTTGATGGTGCTTTGCTTCTTCTTTGGCTCTTCTTTGTCTGCCATCGACTTCCTCACTTGGTTATGCGGTTACTCACACTGGAACGGTAGTTTATCAGGAACCATGCCATATCGCACGGTTTCCGCCGTTTTTCCTTGATTGACGGGGATTATCGGGTATGTAGAGGCCTGCCATTCGCCTTAAGCAGCGCCTCGCCGAACGATTCACTGAAGGTGGGATGCGGGTGAATGAGCCTCGCCGCGGCGGCGAGCGGCACCCGGTTGCCGACCAATTGTTCGCTTCCGCGATCAGATCGCTGGCGAGCGGGCTGACGATATGCACGCCAAGCACGAGGGGAACATCCGGAGCGCCTGCCATCGCACCGCTGACGATGGTCATGGATCCGCCTTCCCCACTCATGAGCATACGCGAGTTGGACAACATGGGATATGCGGTTTCCTGCGGATTGATGATGGTTTCACACGATTTCGCATCGTCGAGTGCAAGACCGACGCTTGCCGCTTCAGGGAAAGAGAACACGACTTGCGGCACGGTTTCGTCGGATACCGGCTTGGGGTCAAGTCCTGCGATGGTTTCGGCGATGGTGATGCCCTGTTCAAACGCGCGATGAGCTAAAGCATGCCCCGGAGTGATGTCGCCCGAGGCCCATACGCCCTCCACATTCGTACGCCCATACGCGTCGGTCGAAACATAACCGCGTTCCTCCAATTCGATGCCGTTGGATGCGAACCAGCCGGCATCGGTGTTCGGCATACGTCCGATAGCAGCAAGCACCACTTCACCATATGCGGTGCGCTCCTCCTCGCCGCCGCCTTGCCTGTAATGCACGGTGCGCCCAAATTCGCACCGGTATCCACGTAATCCACCGACGCACGCGTCACCACGCTGATGCCGCGACGTTTGAGCTCGCGGGTCAACGTCATCGAAGCCCGCTTCTCCCAAGACGACAGCACGCGGTCCTTGCGGATCAGCAACGTCACTTCGCATCCCGCGGCATTCCACAACGAAGCGAATTCCAACGCCACCGCACCCGCTCCGACAATCACCGCACTGGACGGGAACGTATCCAATTCCAAAGCCTGCGTCGAATCGATCAACGCACCTGAAAACGGGTTGCCCGGCAATGGTGACGGTCGCGATCCGGTCGCCAGCACAATATCTTCGCCTTTGATGGTAAGCTCCGACCCGACGGGTTCCTCCACTCCCGCCTTGAAGGAACGCATGACCTGCGCTTCTCCCCCGGCCGCGCGACATGCACATCATGAACGTCCCTCAACTCAGCCTCGCCGCGGAACACCGTGACGCCGCGATGCGACAGCAATCCCGCCAACCCCTTCGTCATCGTCTCCACCGTGGACGTACGGAAGTCACGTAATTTGCCGAAATCAATGCTCTGTAAGGTGGCACTGATGCCCATACGTTCCGCCTGGCGTATGTTCTGCGCACTGTGTGCGGCCGTCAGCAACGCCTTCGACGGAATGCAACCACGATTGAGGCAGGTGCTCCCACGTTTTGTCGCGTTCGATGAGCGCCACCGTTTTGCCGAGCTGCGCGGCACGCAATGCCGTGGAATATCCTCCTGGTCCCGCTCCGATGATGACAATGTCGAAATGCTGTTCAGTCATGCCTGCCCTCGTTGATTCGTGCGTTACAACTGGTTACATGGTAATGGAAAAGCCGTCGGTTTTCGCCGACGGCTTGAAAAAGCAACTGCGATTCTCGCAGAATGGATCACTCGGGCCAGTGTCCACGCTTCTGATAGCGCGGCTTCGGCAGACGCCAGCGACGCATCTGGATGGCACGGCTCCACGCGTAGGAACCGGAACGCATGCCCTTGGCCACGGACTGCTCGCCGAACTTTTCAATGAGCTTCTTCTTGAGCTTGCGCCACATGATCACGATGTCGATGATCACCGCAAACAGATAGATGTACATAAGCAGCATCAACGGCAATGCCAACGCCGGCCACTTGTAGGTCACGAAAATCGAACCGATCAAAATGACGAAGGCGACCGGAATGAAGAACTCACCCAAGTTGAAGCGGGCATCGACGTAGTCGCGGATGTATATACGCCACGGCAGACGCTCGGACTTCGGCATATGGTTGATGTCGCCCTTCTGCATGGCATCGTATTCGGCGTTTTCACGCTCGCGCATACGCGCCTTGGCGGCCTTGCGGCTCGCTTCACGATCCTTGGGAACCAGCGGACGGAGATTCTGCGCCTGGGCATCCTTGCGCTTCGGCGTCGGACGCCCCTTGCCGGCAGTAGGCTCCGCAGCCTTCTTCCCGACAGGCTCCTGGTCCGCATCTTCCTTCTTATTAAACACACTCATGCCTATAGAGCGTAAATTGACGTATCGACGCCTTGCCTCATTCATGTCAACGATTGGACGTGATTGGTTCGACGGATACAATGGTCATTCGATAGCATGCAGCGGCACGTTTCCAAGATGCGTATATGCCGCATATATAAGGAGGAGCAGTATGGCAGTTTTACATGCCGATGAGATTCGCGCGCGCGTCGAAGCGGATTTTGACCGCATTGTCGACGTGCTGAACAAGAAAATCGCGTTGCAGTCCATTTCCGCAAAAGGCATTACCGCGGATCATATGAAACAGTCCGCGCAATTCGTGGCCGAAGAGCTGAACAAGGTAGGTGTCGATGCGCATGTGGTGCAGTCGCACAATCCCGATGGCACGCCGCGCTTGGGAGGTCATCGGTTCGAAAATCGTCGATATCGACGCTCCAACCGTGCTGTTGTACGCGCATCACGACGTGCAGCCGGTGCCCGATGCCAGCGTATGGAACACCGACCCATTCGTCGGCACGGTAATCGACACACGCCTGTACGGACGCGGCGCGGCCGATGATGGCGGCGGAATCGCCATTCATTCCGGCGCATTGCAGGCGCTCGGCGACGATTTGAAGGTCAATATCAAAGTCTTCATCGAAGGCGAAGAGGAAATGGGATCGCCAAGCTTCATTCCCTTCATCGAGGAGCATAAGGACGAATTCGATTCCGATGTGATCATCGTCGCCGACTCGGGCAATTGGTCCGCTGAAATCCCCTCGCTCACCACGTCGCTGCGAGGCAATACCGATATTGACGTGCACGTCAAGGCGCTGCATCATCCGGTGCATTCCGGCCAGTACGGCGGACCGATTCTCGATGCGAACACGCTTGCTCCATGCTGATCGCTTCCATGTATGACGAGCATGGCGATTTGGTGGTGCCGGGCATCGCCTCAGAAGATCCAATCGGCGGACTGCAGCGAGATATGGATGAGACAACCGTACGTGCGGATGCCGGCATCGTCGACTCTTATCATCTGCGTGACGCCGTCCCTGGCCGCACGTCTGTGGACCAAGCCGAGCGTGACCGTCATCGGCTTCGATGCTCATCCAGTGGAGGGATCGTTCAACGTGATCTCCCCTGAAACGACGTTCCGTCTCAGCCTGCGCACCGCTCCAAACCAGCGTCCGGAAGAGGCTCAGGAAGCACTTGCCAGGTTCATGGTCGAGCATGCTCCGTTTGGCTCCGAAGTGTGGGTCGACAAGCTTGATAATGGCATGGGTTGGGCCATGGATCCAAATGCCGAGGCTACCAAAGACGCATGGACGCCATGGAAGAGGCGTTTGGCGTGGCTCCGGTCAATAAGGGCGAAGGTGGCTCGATTCCGTTCATTCCGGAATTGCAGCGCATTTTCCCGGACGCGCAGGTACTGGTCACCGGTCCCGAGGATCCGAAGGCCAACGCGCACAGCCCGAACGAATCCATCAGTCTTCCCAGCCTGAAAAACAATGTGATCACCGAAGCGCTGCTGCTTGACAAGCTTGCCAAGTAGCGGATATCACATATCTTTTTGAGAAAAACAACGGGCAAATGCGAAGGGCGTTCCATTCCATACAACGAATGAAACGCCTTTCGCAAATCCGCCGCGCATTCAACAAACCTCGTACTGCGCAGCCCTGCTCCGATTAATTGCCAGTGCCGGTAAAAGCCCAATGCCAGTAACCGGTGAAATAAGCGCAAGACAACGCAATCACCGGCACGGCCACGCAAATCACGTAAAACAGCCAATCGACGGCATGTAAGCTCGATTTCCTAGCCTCGCTTCGCGGAGCGTCCGCGCCGAAACCACGAGCTTCCATGGCGGTGGCGAGTTTCGTGCCGCGTCGAATCGACACGACCAGCAGACTGAACGCCTGCGAGAACACACGTTTGACGGCGCTGCCGTCGCCCAATCCACGAGAACGACGGGACTGCCAGCGCACGCCAATCATCCTGCAGCAAAGTAAACATGCGCATGCCAGCCAAACCGCCATACACGAAACGCGACGGCAAATGCAGAATCTGCACCAGACCATCGGCCAAATCAGTCGGATCAAGACCAAGCGCAAGAATCACGCCGGGAACGGCAATGGCCGCCACACGCAGGAACGTGGCCAACGCCAAGTACAACGATCCCTGCGAAATCACAACGACATCACCGAGATTGACCAGCACGGCCCCGGAGGTCTTGCCATACAACGACACGGAAATGAAACTTCCCGAAGCGGCAATCCACACCGGCCAGGTTTTACGAAGCACCGTCCACGGAGCGACGCCGCCAATCCAGAGCAACAACACCTCCAATGCGAGTGCCACGGACGCGGAGACCACGTCCAGCGTCACGAACATGGGAATACATAGTATCAGCGCGCCGATGAAACGGCTGACCGGATTGATTTTTGCCACGAACCATGACGGCGATGCGGCTTGGCATCGTCATGACGTTCCTTGTGCGGTACCACGCTGATGGTTTTCAACTGTTCCATCTCACTCCCCCTCGCTTACGAGAACGCGACGCGCTCCCAACGTTTCGATCAATGGTTCGTCATGGGTGACCATGATGACGGAACAGCCGGCGTCACGCGCACCGGCGATCAGTTTCACCATTTCCGTCCATGTGGTGAAGTCTTGGCCGAACGTCGGCTCGTCCATCACCAAGACTTTCGGCGCGGCGGCCAGCATGGAGCAACGGAAAGCCTTCTTTTTTCGCCGCCCGATAATGTGAACGGATTAGCTTGAGCGAATCTAGCAAGATTCATACGCTCAAGCATGTTGTCGGCTATAGCGTAAGACTCTTCTTCGCTCTTGCCCATGGATTTGGGGCCGACCGCCGCTTCGTCACGCACGCTGGATGCGACGAACTGGTGTTCCGGCTCCTGGAACACCATGCCGATCCGTCCGAGCAGATCCCGACTTTTCCAAGTGAAGACGTCGTTCTCCCTACGTGCGGGAACCATGGTCTCATCCATGCTCACACGGCCGGAAATCGGCTTGAGCAAGCCGGCCAAAGTCAACGCGAGCGTGGATTTTCCCACGCCGTTTTTGCCGGTCAGTGCGGTGATCTCGCCAGCATGGAACACGAGGTTCACATGCTCGCCAAGCGCGAAGTCACGCCCGAAGCTGAGATCCTCCGTTCGCAGAACAACATCTCCCGACGATTGGCTGGATTCGGGGGTATGACTTTCGATGGTGCGTCCTGGAACCATGCGCCGCCCTTTGCGAGCACCGATGCCATACTGCCGAACACTTCTTCCGGAGTGCCGTCTGCGATGACGCCGCTGACATGCGAGTCGGCCTCCGGCTTGCCGAGTACGATAACCCGATCCACCAGATCAAGCCATACGTCAATATGGTGTTCCACCACCACCAAGGTTTCACGGGTCTGTTCCAGCACATGGCGTACCGCATCATGCACTTCCTTGACGCCCTCCGGATCGAGGTTGGCCGTCGGTTCGTCGAGCAGCAGCAGTCCGGGATGCATGGCGAGCACGCCGGCCAAGGCCAGACGCTGGCGCTGGCCGCCGGACAGTCTGCGTGTGGAGCGGTCAAGTTTCATGTAGCCGAGTCCAACAATGTCGAGCGAGGAACGGACCCTGCTCCAAATCTCATCTTTCGGCAGATTCAGATTTTCACAACCGAAAGCGATGTCATCGCCCACACGTTCCAGAATCGTCTGCGCGTCAGGATCCTGCAACACCAATCCGGAACGTCCGCGTGCCTGACGGGCGTCCACTCCGTCAATCAGCAGCTCTCCTTCAAGCTCGCCTTCGTCATCGCCGCCGAGCACGCGGCAAGACCGGACATCAACGTCGATTTTCCAGCGCCGGAAGCGCCCAACAACAACACGCGCTCCCCTGCTGTATGGTGAAATCCACATGCCTTAACGCGAAATCCTTACGTGAGGCGTGTCGCCATCCCCAATCGCGTGCGACCACCCCGGCTGCGGAAAACGATTTTTCTGCATCAGTACCCATGAATCGTTCTTTCATCCCTCTTGCATTCCGCGTTTGCAGAACGAACACGCATCAAAGAAGTCCCGTATCCACCACTGTGAATGCGATACGGGACTTCATTAACGAATCGTCATACCAAGGCCTTCGCACGGCCGGATTCGAAACGGTCAAGCACGCCTGTTTGAGCGATGGCCTGCTGCAGCAGATACATCAGGACTCCAGCCACCAGAGCGCCGGAAATAACGGAAGTGACGCAGCTGACGACAATACGCAAACCTGCCCAAGCAGGATTCACGGTCCAGTTATACAGGAAGCATCCCAAAGCCGGCGAGGGTTCCAGCGATGGTGGTCGACAGCAAATCCCAACGTTTGTATGCAAAAATCGCAAAACCGATTTCGGCAGTGAGGCCTTGGCAGATACCGATAATCAAAGAACCGCCGATGCCCCACGGATTGCCCATGGCAAGCTCCAGAGCGGCGGCAAGGGTTTCAGCGAACAACGCAGCACCAGGCTTTCGCACGATGATGGCGGCCAGCGGACCCGCAAACAGCCAGATGCCGTTCAACAAGCCTTCGAAGCCCGGCGTCACCGCTTCGAAAAGCGTAATCGGAGCGGCGCAGATGACATCCCAGCCCCAGAAAATCACGCCAGCCGCAACCGCGATGATAGCGGCCACGACGATGTCAACAACTCGCCATTTATTGTTATGCTTCTTCACCACGGAAGATTCATTTACGGTCATGAATGTGCCTTTCTCTATGTCAAGGCACGGGAAAAGAGAGACGTCCGTGCGCCGGCATTACCCGGTATACGTTCATACGGTTGAAGCGCTTGCTTCCTCTCAGCCATACGGCCCCCGTGTCTGCGCTTGATACTACACAAGGCACAAGATTTTCACAAGGGTCATTTCATTTCGCTTCGTTTTCCACCCAGACGTTCCCCGGATGAGCTGTGAATCCGCAGCCGCATTAGGCCACTGTCCATACCGCAGGTCATGACGGCTGGATACGTGCCCCGCACATCACATAGGTCTGTGCATCAACGATTCGGCCAGATTCCTGAACGTCTCGCCAATGTCATCGGCGCGCAACGCGCCATCCTCGTTCAACACGGCGGGGCGGCCGGCCTCACCGGTCTCACGCAATTCCGGCTCCAACGGTAGCTGTGCGAGCAAAGGAACATCATAGCCAAGCTTTCGGTCAACTGCTCCGACACACGCGCACCCCCACCTTCGCCGAAAATCCGCAGGCGTTCGCCCTGATGCTCGTAATAGCTCATGTTCTCCACAACGCCGCGTACCTTCATCGGTACCTGCAATGCCACCAGGCCGGAGCGGACCGCAATGTCCGAGGCGGATGGCTGCGGCGTGGTGACCACCACCAGTTCCGCGTTCGGCAGAGCCTGCGCCACGGAAATCGCCATGTCGCCGGTACCTGGTGCCAAGTCGAGCAGCAGCACGTCAGCTCGCCCCACCATACGTCTGAAAGGAATTGTTCAAGAGAACGCTGCAATCGCGGGCCTCGCCAAAGGATCGCACGATCGGCGCCGGCAAACATGCCGATGGAAATCAATTTCACACCCCATGCGGTGACTGGCATGAGCATGCCGTTCAGATTGGTTGGTTGAGCATGCACGCCGAACAGTCGCGGCAGTGAGAAACCATAGATGTCGCGTCGATGGCGGCCGTGTCGTACCCCAATGCGGCAAATGTGGCAGCAAGATTCGCAGTGACGGAAGACTTGCCGACGCCTCCTTTGCCGGATGCTATGGCGAAAATACGGGTTTTGATGCCCGGCTTGTTGAACGGATTCTGTTTGCGTTCGGCCTTGAGGCCTGCCACAAGTTGGGTGAGCTTGTCTTGACTCATGGACCCGACTTCGATGCGCGGCAGCAATGTCGCTTCCGGATATGACAACACCGCTCCGTTGATCTGGTTGGTGATAGTCTGCGACAGTGGACAGCCTTCCACCGTCAGTTCGACCTCCACACGAACCTCGTAGGTGTTCGCCTTACCTTCCACCGGTATCGCGTCTATGGCTGCGATCATGCCCAAATCGGTCACGGATCGGCCCAGTTCCGGGTCGATTACTTTGCTGAGTCGCTCATAGATGCGCGCTTCAATGGTGCGCTCGTCGGTCATGGTTCCTCCTTTAGCCGCGTACCAGACTAGCGTCTGGAAGCGCGGCATGCCAGAGCCTTCTTGTGATTACGTTGCCGGCTTGATATGGCACGCGTCACACCGTTCCGTTTTCCAGCAGCAGTTTGAACTGGTCCTCGTCCAGCATGGCGATTCCCAATTCCTCGGCTTTGGCGGCTTTGGCACCAGCGTTTTCGCCGACGACCACCCAATCGGTTTTCTTGCTGACCGATCCTGCGGCCTTTCCACCGCGGGAGATAATCGCCTCTTTGGCGGAATCCCGCGAGAAATCAACCAACGAACCAGTGACGACCACTGTCTTGCCTTCCAGTGTCTGCGGCAGAGCACTGGTCTGTGCCTGTCCGACTCCCACTCCGGCTGCCTTCCATGCTTCCAGCACCATGCCACGCCAATCGCCTGGATTCTTGGCCGAAGCAAACCAGGTGACCACGGATTCGGCAATTTCCGGACCGATGCCGTCTATCTGTGACAGTTCATCCACGCTGGCTTGTTCGATGGCGTCGAGCGAACCGAATGCGTTGGCGATGGTACGCGCCGTGGGAGGACCGAGCGTCGAATGGACAGGGCCACAAGCACACGCCATAGGTCGGCATGACGCGCCTTGTCCATTTCGTCAAGCATTTTCCTCGTGTTTTCCGCGGGGCGTATATATATCGGCTGCACACTGGATGTTCCGGAACGCGACACCTTGGTTTCCTCGCGAACGACCACGGCATCTTCAGGCACGTCATATTCGGGATATTCCGCGGATTCGTCGACGGAGTCCTTACGTTTTCTTGCAACTGTAGGAGCCGTCCAGAACGCCGGAACCTGATGCCACAGTCCCGATCCGCCAATGCGTTTGCGTATCTTTTTCGGTTTGCCGTTCTTGCCGATGGTTTCGTGGATTTCGATGATCGGCGCTTCACGCCATACGCGAACATCCTGCAGATCGGCGGACGTCAACGAAAACAGACCGGCTTCGCTGGACAGCACCGGTGTTTGGCGGGCCGCAGCTCCAGACCTTCCACAGGCTCGTACGGTTCGGGCTCCGCGCCCGGCTCCACCACGATTTCCGTGATGTTCGGCGCGTAGGTGGCCGTCGAATCGGGACGGTCCTCTTCCGGATTCGTCAAAGCGATGGCGGATTGGTCGCCTAAATGCTCGATATCGAACGCTTTCCTGGATGCCAGATTGATGATGCGTTCGGTCAACTGTGCCGGGCAGGATTCCACGTTCGGGCAGCGGATGTCCTTGTCCCCCTCTTTGGCCGGAGCGAGTTCCGCCCCGCAGCTCGGGCAGTGCGAAGGCATCACGAAACGGCGCAGCTGGCCTTCGTGTCCTTCCCTGCGTTCCAGCACAGGACCTACGAGTTCGGGAATCACATCGCCCGCCTTACGCACCACAACGGTGTCTCCGATGAGCACACCCTTGCGTTCCACTTCGAATGGATTGTGCAAGGTGGTTCTCGACACCGTCGAACCCGCAACATATACGGGCTTCAATATGGCCACTGGGGTCACACGGCCGGTGCGCCCCACCTGCACGGTGATGTCAAGCAGTTCCGTATTGACTTCCTCCGGCGGGTACTTGTAGGCGATGGACCAACGCGGAGCACGCGAGGTCGCGCCCAACGATCGTTGCAATCCCAAATCATCCACTTTTACGACAATGCCGTCGAGCGCGTGTTCGATGTCTCCACGATGCTCGCCGTAGTAATCGATCATGTCGAGAATCTGGCTGAATGTGGTGACCTCACGGTTATGTGGCGAAACGGGTATGCCCCACTTCTTATACAACCCATACGCTTCGGATTGGTTGTTGACCGCATCATGGTCGGCACCACGTTTGGCGCCCCACTGGAGCGTTCCAATGCCATGCGCATAGAAGCTCAGCCTTCTGGTGGCGGTGATGCGCGGATCCTTCTGCCGCAGGCTTCCGGCAGCCGCGTTACGTGGATTGGCGAAAGGCGCGCGCCAGCATCCTCGTTTTCTTTGTTGAGCGTGTTGAAATCGTCCCATCGCATGAAGACCTCACCGCGGATCTCCACGAATTCGGGAATGTCTTCTTCCGGTCCCGCAAGATTCTGCGGAATGGTGGAGATGGTGCGCACATTGAGCGTGATATCCTCGCCGATCACGCCGTCACCTCTGGTCAGACCTTGCTCGAGCACGCCGTTACGGTAGATGAGGTTAAGCGCAAGACCGTCGATTTTCACTTCGCATGTCATCGGCAAAGGCTTCGTCTCAGGCCAATCAAGTCCCCGAATAACACCGTCGTACCATTCATGCAGTTCCTCAAGCGAAAAGACATCGTCAAGACTCATCATGCGAGACGGGTGGCGTACCGATGCGAAATCATTGGAGAAGGTGCCTCCGACACGATGCGTCGGCGATTGCGCGGAATCGAGGGATGGGAACTGGGCTTCCAACGCCTGCAGACAACGTATTCTCGCATCATAGGCGGCGTCGGACGAGACCGGCGCGTCATCGATGTAGTATGCGATCTGGTCGGATTCCACCCACGCCGCCACACGCGCCCACAATCGAGCCGCGGCTTCAGCACTGATGGACGAGACATCAAGTCGGGTCAACCGCATGGCGTCGGCATCGGTTGGCTGCAATGCGGCGATCCAGCGTTCACTGCCCGGCGCATATGAGCTGACTCCCCCGTCGGGAACCACAGCGGTTGACGCGGAGCCCGTATCGCCGCCCATTTCAGAAGCGTCAAAATCCCATGCGAGTTGTTCGGAATCGTCATGCCTTGTCATTGTCATTGCCTTGTCACTGTCTTCAATGTTTTGCCGGTCAGAGCCGCCATGCACACATTATCGCACAAATGTTCGATTTGCTGCATCGCCAACGTCTGTTTGGCGCACTGCGGAAAGCACGCCGTTCAGTTGTTCAACGACCTCAGGAACTGCATCTGCACCACGTCGGCACCGTCGCGCTCCTCGTCATCCATCCTTGAAGCGGCAACCGAAAGCGTACGTGCCGGCACGAACATGCCTTCATCCACACAGACCCGCGCGGCCCTGCGTACCAAGGATGCGACCTGGGTATTGGGCCATACCGGCAGTCCCGCTTGGTAAGCACGTGCATGGCTTCCGGAACGTCGGTGGGCACCGGAATGCATTGCGATTGCGCGCGTCCGATCAATTCCTGCAGCTCGCTCTCCAGCATGGCGATTCGCCCGGGGGCAATCTCCTCACTCATGATGTACGCGGCGGCCGCGATGTCGAAGTGGTCGCACATCCATTCCGCATAGGCGAGTCTGTAATAGGCGAACGACGCATCCTCACGGTCAAGTGCGACGTGCAACGCGTTGAGGCAAGCCGCTCTGGCCGGATCCCAATCCTCGGCGCGCGCCAGTTGAACCGCCAGCTTGAGATGGGAAAGCGGGTAGGCCGGCGCATATCGCACCATCGCATTGAGATGCGGCAACGCGGCCTTCACGCCTTTGACCTGTGCAAGCACGTCGGCGAGTTCCATATGCGCGTAGAACAGATTGTCCGGAATCAGCACGGTCCGTTCGCCTTCCGTGGCGAACATGCGATTGTAGATGACGCGTTCCGCATACGAGTTGAAATACCGCGGCACGCCCGGATTCGAAGCGAACAGTCGGTCCATTCGCTCCAACGCCGCTTCGGCCAGTTCCACGCTTTGGTCGACCTGTCCTGAGAACAGCAGGTCTCTCGCCTTGATGCGTTCCGCGTCAAGCTCGTCGGCCAAGCGGAAGGAGAAGTCCGGAGTGTCTTTGCCATCGATGAGCGCACTCGTCACCTGCGGAGCCAACGACGTCAATTCCGGGTCGGCAATGGTGTTGATGACGTCCATGGCCTGCTTTGCCTTGGCCACCGATTCCAGATGGGAGTCCTGCGCGATTCTGTGGAATTCGCCAACCGCGCGCTGCAGCAGGTCGACGCGCTGAATGGACAACCCCGACATGTCACGCAGCCGAACAGCTGTGCCGTGTCATGGTCGAATATGGCGTCGGAAAGCTCAGGCTCCTCCTGACTTCCGGATGGGGAGAAACGACTATCGCGCAAATCGAACGTGGCGTCCACTGGCTTCAATGCGCCGAGGCCGTCCACATCCATTTCCGCATCGAACATACGGTATGTGCCTGTTGGATCAGACAATCCGCACTCGCCCAGACGCTCCATGAATTCGCTTCTGGTGAAGGTGACCGTCACCAGATTGCGTACGGTCGGATTCTTGCGAAGCTGGCTTAATGGATCATCACCATTCCCATCGAAATCGCCGAAGCCGATCAGTCCCGCGTCAAGAGCGCCATCATGCACGCCCTGTGCGGAACCGTCGTCCATGCTAGAGGAATCGTCCGCAATCTCGTCGGGAACCGCGAACGTCACTTCGTCGAAGTCGATATCCCGCATCAGATCCTCGAATTGGCTGTTCAACGCATCATCCGTATCCTCGGAGTTGACGCATCAACGCCCATGTCGGCGGATCTCGGCGCCACCGGACGGGACGGGTCTCCATGGAAATCGCCGTCCTTCGGATCGGCCTTGGACCCAGAAACACCCATATCTCCAGTACGAATGCGTTCGAAAGCCGCCAAAGCCTCGCTCATCAGCTCGCTGATGGCGGAATCCTGCTCGGCCACGGCCTCTTCCAAACCAATCGAATCGATATGCATCGACACACGCTGTATGCCCGGATCGGCGCCAAAACTCAACGCGGCCATCATCAGTCCAACACGCAGATTGTAGTCCGCGCTCATGCGGGCGCGTTCGGCGTCCGTCATATCCACCCATGCGTGGCGGGACACGTCATATTTGGTGGATGGCATCATGGAAACGCCGGCAGAGGTGAAACCGATGGCCATATTGCCGTCTCGGAGACTGCATCGGAAGTCCACGTCGAAGCGGTATGGCAGGCGCATGCTGCGCAATAGTCTCGACATTGTCTGGCGGTATACCCATTCCGAACCGCCTTCGGCTCCGAAGGCGGTACCATCCTCGCCGTCCTTCGTGTTTTCGGCGATGGAACGTCTGGTTTCCGCGGCGATGTCCACCAGGCGCATGACGGCTTGGACGCGTCATCCTGCTGTGAGTCGAGGATCGCGCCGAATTCGTCGTCCGGTTTCAATGCGATCAGCGCCGGATTTTCCAGTAGCGCCATGTCGATTTGCGCGGCTTCCGCGCGGGTTACGGTGTCTTCTGTGGGCAGCTTGCCGATACGGGCGTTGCGTTCCAGCCATGAACTGACTGCGGCGAAACGGTTGAGGTTGCCTTCGATGTTCAGCGCGCGCAGCGATGCCGAGAACGGCAGTGTGGAATCCCAAGCGAAGAAATAGCAGCCCGAGTAGCTGGACGTGTATAGGTGCAATGGTTCCGCGCCGTGTACTGCTTCGAGCCCTTGGTCTTTGTCAAGCGCCTGCCTCGCGCATGAGGTCGGCGAAATAATCCTCAAGTCCGGATGCGCGCATGCCATGGGAGCGTGCGCTCATCGTGTCTCTGATGGATCGGCGGATCGCGCCCATCGGCGCCTCTCGGTTGAGCCTGCGGAAGATGTTGCCCGTGCCGAATCCCACGAGTAGCCCGTTCATTTGCGGCAGCATGTAGGCTGCGAAGAATGCGATGGTGATGGCATCCCTGTATTCCAGATCGAATCGCATGGTTTCCGGCAGGTTGGCACGCATCTGTTCGAGCGTGTAGCGGTTGCCGACTTTCAGCCAGGATGCGAGCCACATCATGCGGCCACCGGGCATGCGTCCCACGACACCGCCTTGCGACGCGCGCACCATCTTCGGCGCGCCGTTTGTCGCGTGTCCGAATCGTGGACCGTCTGGCAGGGTGAGGGTTTCTTCTTTGACGAATATGAATCGTGGTTCCAGATCCTGCACGTCCATTTCGGGATTGGTGCCCGCGAAGACACGTGCTTTGCTGTCGGCGAGCGCGATTTGCGCGAAGTGGTTGTTGTCGGTGAATAGTCCGATGGAGAAGCTTTGCCTTGGGTTTGTGGCAGTTGCGCCCAGCCGAGTTGGAGTGTGCTTGGTATGCCTTCGAAGCCTTTGATGATGCGTCGTTTGATGAGTGGGTTGAGTTTGATGGCGTTGCGGGTGAGTTCATCGACGATGTCGTCTGGCGTGTCGAGGGCTTTGCCGAAGGGGTTGGCGTCGGCGGTGTTGTGGGGGTGTTTGTTGTGGTTGATGAGTTGTCGTACCCCTTGCATGGCGTGGTTGAGCATGG
>ENA-OUNI01000618-OUNI01000618.1-human-gut-metagenome-genome-assembly--contig:-NODE-618-length-16124-cov-2.802025_pt1 | contig 16124 bp, 17 predicted proteins | sample MGYA00242499_ERZ504580 | MGnify/ENA primary metagenome ERZ504580 (study PRJEB26092, sample SAMD00036315) | human gut metagenome | host: Homo sapiens | study: EMG produced TPA metagenomics assembly of... | reverse complement strand
CAAAACAGAAAATAGGCAAGAAAGCCGCCCGCCACAATGCCGTTTGCCAGCAAGCGTTCCGCCGGAAGCCGCAGCAATCCGCGGATGTCCCTACAAAGCCCTTTTAAATACAGTGGAAATTGAAAAGGCTGCATACAAAATGCATGCAAAACCGCTCCCAGCACCATGCATACCGCACCGGCCGCTGCGCTGTCTCCCATCCATGCACGCAGCCACTGGCGCGGTGCGGAAGCTTCCAACGTCTTGAATCCGAAATGAACACTGGTGTTTGTCCCGGAAGAAAAAATCACAAGGTAGACCACCAGGAAAACCGCCAGAACTCCAGCCAACGCGGTCAATGCCCGGCTCCAGCGCGGTTTGCGGAACAGTACAAACAGCATTGTGACCGCAAAGCTGCAAACGACAATGGCCGCTGCCGGCCCTTTGGCAAAACACACAAGTGCAAAACTGCCCAGAAAAACCGTCAGATACATCCAACTCACATCAAAGCATCTGCGGGCCATTTCTGTAAACAGGATCACAAAAACCGAAACAAAAACAGCCGCTGTTCCCTGCGCATTCACGTTCGTAATGAGGTGCATCATATTTGTATTGCCGAAACTGCCTGTTCCGTTTGTCAGAGCTGTCCACAGGCTGGCGCAGTTGAACAAAAACATGGCGAAGGTGAACAATAACGCCTTGTTCCGATGGCCGCGGTAAAAGCAGATGCCAATGCATACAGACAGCACAGCAGAGCAGCCAAAACCAGCGGTCCCGCATAAAACACGTAAATATCATAGCAGGCGATTCCGCTCACAATAGAAAGCGCACCGAACACAAGCTCTGTGAGATAATGATAGGAAAAACGCACCATGGAAAAGCGGATGTCCTGCGGAGGGAATCCCAGTGCAAAGGAATTGGCATTCCCGATATTCCACATCACATCTTGCGTCAGCACGATCTCTCCCGCAGCGGCAGGGTGCGCATTTTTTACGCTGACCATCAGCGCAAACAAAACGGACAGGACACACCAAAGAGTGACCCGTGAAAGGAATCCGCCGTCCGCATATACAGCGCGTGCCGCTTTCCACGGACTTTGCGGCGCGCCCCGCAGGAGCACCAGCCAGAGCAGCCCCAGCACCGGCGGCAGCGCGCCGCAGCAGCCACAGAACGCCCAAACGCATGCTGACACAATACAGGACAGCCAGAAGCCTGTGCCAAGAAGGACGCCCAGCGGCACAGCAAATTCCGGCAGAACCTTCTCCATTCCTGTGACGCGGCCCAGAAACGGCCGGGGAGGTATAAATACACCGCGGCACAGAGGAAGAAAACAAACAGCCCCCACAGCTTTGCTCCAGACACGCGGATGAGCGCCAGATAAGTCAAAACGCAGAGCACGCAAAAACACAACTTACCCGTGGGAAACCGTCTTTCAATCGGAAGAACAATTTTCTCGGCACGTCGGCCCTCCTCCCTGCAACAGGAAGAAACCGCCGCCGGGAATGCGCCTCGCAGCGGTTTCTTCATTGTATCTCAAGCCTGCGCAGACATCCTGTGCAGCATCGATTCTCTTTGCCAGTTTCTTTTATTTGAAGAACCGGTTCAGCAGTGAAACGGCCACGCTGATGATACCCATAACAATGAAAATACCGCACATGCCCATGAGCATGACACTGAGAGACTGCAATACCATATCCATACCAGTACCTCCTTATACTCTGGCGATCAGTTGAGGATCAGGCCGCCCGCGATAACGCTGGCGATCTGCCCGCCGACATTGACGCCCGCCGCGTGCATGAGCAGGAAGTTCTGCGGGTCTTCCTTCAGGCCCATCTTATGGATGACGCGGCTGGACATGGGGAACGCCGAGATGCCGCAGGCACCAATCATGGTTGATTTTCTTTTTGACGAACAGGTTGATGAACTTGGCAAACAGCACGCCGCCCACGGTGTCGAACACAAAGGCAAACAGCCGAGAATAATAATCATCAGCGTATTGAGCGTAACAAACTGTTCTGCGCGCATGCTGAAGGAGATTGTAATGCCGAGCAACAAGGTGATAATATTAGCAAACTCATTCTGCGCTGTTTCAGACAGGCGCTTGAGCACACCGCACTCACGCAGAAGGTTGCCGAACATCAAAAAGCCGACCAGAGACACGGACATGGGGGCCACCAGGCCCGCGATGAGCGTCACTAGGATGGGGAACAGGATGCGCGTACGCTTGGAAATCGTTTTCGCCTTAACGTGCGGCATCCGAATGAGGCGTTCCTTCTTTGTGGTGATCGCCTTGATGACGACGGGCTGAATAATGGGCACCAGCGCCATGTAGGAATAAGCCGCCACAGCGATCGCACCGACGTATTTGGAACCGAGCACCTGAGAAACAAGGATGGAGGTAGGGCCGTCCGCCGCACCGATGATACCGATGGAGGCGGCATCCTTTAAGTCAAAGCCCAGAAGCGTAGCCGCAGCAATGGCAAAGAAAATGCCGAACTGCGCTGCCGCGCCGAAGAGGAACATTTTCGGATTGGAAAGCAGCGGGCCAAAATCAATCATTGCGCCGATGCCGATAAACAGCAGGATTGGTAACGCTTCGGATGTTTCAATTCCTACATTGAACAACCACTGGATAATACCATGCGTTTCTCCTACGCCCTGCATCGTCTGATCGAGCACGCCACTGAACGGCAGATTAACCAGAATCGCGCCAAAGCCCATAGGCATCAGCAGTGCAGGCTCAAAATCCTTGCAGATGGCAAGATAGATCAGAACGCCTCCCACAATGTACATCACGACCTGCTGCCAGGTAATCGCAAGCAGCCCTTCCCAAAGGAAGCTCATTTGTTACATTCCCCCTGTATTTTTGGAGTGTTATTTAAAAAACGAGACCTGTGTTCCTCAACTCCCGAAACACAGGTCTCGTCATTTCATGCTAAACCAGAAGTACGCGCAGCCGGGTACTCCACGATGTTGATTTAACCGCACCGCAACCTTTGCCGCCGCGATGCCGACTACTCCCCTATTGACCAGATTTATTATAAACAAATCAACAGGGCATGTCAATCATTCAGAAGGGAATTTTACCTTTTCAGCCTTCTGCAAATCCTTCTCCAGCACGCAGCGCACCGAAAGCGCCGCCCCGGAACAGAGAAACAGCAAGACCACCGGCACAGAATACGGTGCCAAAAGAATCCCCGCCAACAGGGTGGCTGTAACGCCCAGCGCACACGGCAAGGCACGCTGTGGAAAACAAAGCGAAAGCAACCAGGCTCTGCGCCAAGCCGCGCTTTCCCCTTCCCCCTGAAGCGCAAAGAGATAGACTGCCGCGCCGCACAGGATCAGCCACACTGCGCATGCCCCACACACCAAGGCATATCGCCAGACACTTTCCGGCAACAAGAGAATCGCCGCAGCCGCAGCAGCGCCTAATCCGGCCCCGCCGCCCCCTACAATCAGCCCCGACCAAAAGCAGGCCGGAACGTTTTGCGGAACGCCCCCCAATAATCACGCCAAAGCAAAACCGGTTCATCCCGCACGAGCCTTCCCATCACTGCGGCAAGTGCTCCCAGCGCCGGGCCTATGGTCAGCACCGGCAAGCAAGCGCACAGAAAGAGCAGGTTGAGTTGCATCAGCGTCAAGCCTTCCCGCCAAACAACCCGCAGGATCCGCCCGACTACTGTACGGGGCTCGCGCCGGGCGGCTGCCCAGCCGTGCTTTCATAAATCAAATGGTATAGATTCAATGCGACGCCTCCTATTCATCTTGACTGCGCCTTCCGTCACGCCTTTGATAATATATTTCTGGCAGAAAAGATAAAACAGTACGATCGGCGCCATACACATGAGCAGCCCCGCCGTAGCGAGATCCCATCGCTTGGAAAACTGACCGAAGAACAAAAAGGTTTTCAGCGGCAGCGTCTGCCAGCCCGGCTTATTGATGACAAGCTGAGGCAGAAGAAAATCGTTCCAGAGCCACATTGCATTGAGAATCGCCACAGTGATGAGAATTGTTTTCAAGAGCGGAAAAACGATCAGGAAAAAGGTTTGCACCATGTTGCAGCCGTCGATGCGGGCCGCTTCCTCTAGCTCCACTGGCACATTTTTGATAAAACCGTGCAGCAGAATGATAGAGAGGCTCGATCCAAAACCCAGATACATAAAAACCAAACCGGGGCGGTTCATCAAATTCAGCCCATCCATAAAGCGGATCAGCGGTAGCATGACGCATTGAAAGGGGATTAGCGTTGCAGCCGCATAGAGCAAGAAAATAAACGAACTCATCTTTGTTTTATAACGTGCAAGCACCCATGCCGCCATGGAGCAAAAAATCAAGAGCAGCACGATTGCGCTCACCGTAATGGCAAGCGAATTGCCGAACGAAGTGAAAAAATCCAGTTTTTCGTAGGCTTGCGGGTAATTGCTTGCCGTAAAGGTCTCCCGGTTCGGCAGGGCGAGCACATCAAGATAGATATCCTTCAGAGATTTAAAGGAATTGACGATCAGTATCAGGATCGGAGAGATAAAAAAAGCCGCTAACACAAGCCCAAGAGCTGTGAGAAGCCCCCGGCCGATTTTTTTTGCCGTCATTACATCTCCACCTCTTTCCGTTTGCTGAAATAAAGCTGCGTCAGCCCAATTGCCGCCACGATGACAAGGAAAATAACTGCTTTCGCCTGCGCAAGGCTAGATCGTTATATCGAAAAGCCGTATTGTAGATATTGAGCGCAATCATTTCTGTGGAGTCGAAGGTCCGCCATTGGTCAGCGCCAGGTTTTGGTCATAAAGTTTAAAGCAATTGGATAGCGAGAGAAAAAGCCCCACGGTGAATGCGGGAGCAACAAGCGGCAGGGTTATGCTCCTGAGCTTCTGCCAGCTATTCGCGCCGTCAATCTCCGCCGCTCCAAAAGATTATCCGGGATGTTTTGAAGCTGTGCAATATAAATGACCATCATATAGCCGGAAAGCTGCCAGGTCACCACGATCAGCAGGCCGACAAAGGAGGTTGCCGTATCCGACAACCACCCTTGCAGCCAGGCGATCCCCGTCGCTTTGCCAAGCGCCTCGAAGGCCTGCACAAAGATAAACTGCCAGGTAAAGCCCAGCAGGATGCCGCCGATTAGATTCGGCAAAAAAAACACGCCGCGCATGAGCGTTGTTCCCTTAATTTTGGATGTCACTAGAAGCGCGAGGCAGAACCCCACTAGGTTAACGCTGATAACGGCGCACACGGCAAAGACCGCCGTGAACCCGAATGCCCGCCAGAACTGCGGATCGCTGCGGAAAACCTCCAGATAATTTTTAAGGCCGACAAAATTAACGTCTCCGGAAATGCCGTTCCAGTCCGTTAGGGAATAACCGAGCCCTGTTGCCGCCGGAATGAGCTCGACGATGAGAAACGCCAGCAGTGACGGCAGCAGGAAGCACCAATAGCCCAATTTTGATTTTTTCACACAAGGTTCCTCCTCTCGCCGCCTAATGCGGCGGGATTCGCCGCCCGAATCGGCGGAATTCACCGATTGCAGCGGCGGGATGTAACGGCATGCGCCTCAGGCGGGCTTTCCCCGCCCAAGGCGCTGCGGCTCGCCTTACCGCAGCCATTACTTGCGGTCAGATGCCCATTTTGCTTTTGCATCGCTGATCAGCTTATCCCAAGTTGTCTTTTTTGACACATAGCTTTGAATCGAAGCGCCCAGTGTGTTTTCACCCCAGCCTGTGGGTTCGCCCATAAAGACCCAGGGCGCTGTTTTGCCCGCGTTTGCATACTCGTTCACCGTAGCGCCCAGCGGATCCTTCGGCTTGATATCGCCATAATTCGTATAAGCGGGAATGAAGTTGAATTCCTCCACGACGATCTTTTTCCCCTCTTCCGACTGATAGAGCCAGTTGAGGAAATCTTTTGCGCAGGCTTTATCCGCATCAGACGATTTGCTGTTGACGCACCAGTACATCGGCACGCCAACCGGAATATTTCCCTCGCTGACGCCCTTGAGCGGAATTGGAATCATGCCAAGGCGATCCGCCAGCTTCTGGTCAACCTCCTTGACCTCCGGATAGATCCAGTTGCCCTGCTGCACAGCCGCAACACGTCCAATTGCCAAACCTCCGCCGACGGACATTGAATAATCCACTGCGTTGAGCGCCGCCGGGTTGTTGGCGTGCTTGGTGTACTTCACCTGTAAATCAATCAAATCCTTGAGCTGGGAGGCATATTTAAAATCCAGTGTTTTGGACTCATACGCCTGTTTGTTGCTGTCAAACTCCTGTCCAAGAGCAATGTTTCCGGTGTGAAGGCCGGTGACCCATTTCTCCTTGACCGGGAACTCCAGCACGGCTTCCAGTGCCGGGAATTTATCCTTGAGCTCGCCCTTATCAATTTTGCTCTTGAGCTCTCCAAAAGCCTTGTCGATTTCGTCATAGGTCTTGAGTTTCGATGCGTCAATTCCCGCCGCCTCAAAGATATCCTTATTATAAACGAAGCCGTAGCCCTCAATCGCATAGGGCATACCGTAAACCTTGCCATCCTGCGTCACATCGTCGAGCAGGCCCTCGACCACATGTTTCGTCCAGCCTTCGCCGCTTAAATCCTCCAGGTTAGAAATCCAGTCTTTCACATCCTGCGGTCCGCCGACGTTGTAAATCTCAGGCTGATCCGCATTTTGCATCTTCGTGCGGAGGGCTGCGCCATAATCTGAGCCGCCGCCCACGGTTTCTAGGTTAATTTTCACATTTGGGTGCGTTTTCATATAGGTTTCCGTTGCCGCTTTGAGCGCGTCGTTAATCTCCACCTTAAATTGGAAGATATCAACCGTGCCCTTCAGATTCGTATTGACATTGCCGGCCGCATTGCTGTTTCCTGTGTTGCCCTCCGGAGCCTCTTCCCGTTTGCAGGCCGCGAGGGTCGGGACGAGCATCAGGCAGGTCAAAAACACTGCCATCCACTTTTTCATCTTCTTCATGTCAAAAATCCTCCATTTGTCATGATTTTCAGCGTTGAGAAACGCCAACGAACATCCCTATTATGTGGAGACAAAGCGCTATTTAAACAAAATTTTTATAGACCAGCCGCTTTTACGATTGCCGAGCGCATTTCGCGGCAATACTACCCTTGGAAAATACCGACACGCATCATAGACAGGAGGACTGCTCCATGGCAAGCATCACGCTGAAAAATATTGTAAAAACGTATGATAACAAGGTAACGGTCATCCCGGGCTTGGATCTCGAAATCCATGACAAGGAATTCATCATCCTCGTCGGGCCCTCAGGCTGCGGCAAATCCACCACGCTGCGAATGATCGCCGGGCTGGAAGAGATAACAGCGGGGGAGCTTTACATCGGTGAAAAAAAGGTCAACAATGTTGCGCCGAAGGACCGGGACATTGCGATGGTTTTTCAAAACTACGCATTATATCCGCATATGACAGTCTATAAAAATATGGCGTTCGGGCTCATGCTGCGCAAAACGCCGCGCGCTGAAATCGACCGCAAAGTGCATGAGGCCGCCCAAACACTTGGCATTGAGGAATACCTCAACCGCAAGCCGCGCGCCCTCTCCGGCGGCCAGCGGCAGCGTGTTGCACTCGGCCGGGCATGGTGCGCAATCCCTCTGTTTTTCTGCTTGACGAGCCCCTCTCCAACCTGGATGCAAAGCTGCGCACCCAGATGCGCACAGAAATCATCCGCCTACACAAGCAACTGGAAACCACCTTTGTATATGTCACGCATGATCAGACAGAGGCAATGACGATGGCCGACCGCATCGTCGTCATGAAAGACGGTATCATCCAGCAGGTAGACACCCCGCAGGCGCTTTACCACAGCCTGAAAATCTTTTTGTGGCGGGCTTTATCGGCTCTCCGCAAATGAATTTCATCAATGCGGACGTTATCCTAGACGGCGAAGCGGTCTTTCTCCACTTCGGCGAATGCCGCATCCGTGTGCCCTCGTCCCTATCCTCACACGCGCACTCCGGGAATATGGGGGCAAACAAATCATTCTCGGCCTGCGCCCAGAGGATTTGCACACAGAAGATTCTTTTTTAGGCCTTGCCGCCGCCGATGCAAAATTCACTGCGCATGTGGAGCTGGCCGAAATGATGGGATCAGAAATATATCTTCACCTGGAGCAGGCGGCCAAAAGCTCACCGCACGCACACCCTCGCGCGCGCAAATTCAGTCCGGCGACGATCTCCAGCTCGCAATTGATACCAATAAGCTTTATCTATTTGATCACGAAAACGAACAGGCAATCCGATAGGGATGAGGAGCTGGCTGAAAGGCTCCTTGCAAAGAAAGGATGGTTACCATCATGCATAAAATAACCCTCCGGCTCGATTCCATTGAACGCGTTAAAGCCTTTGTAGAGCTTGTTTCCCGCTATCCATTCGATACAGATCTTGTTTCCGGGCGCTATACGGTAAACGCAAAATCCATCATGGGCATTTTTAGTCTGGATCTTTCGAAGCCTGTCACGCTGGTCATCCACAGCGAGGACTGCGCAGAGGTTTTCGAACAGCTTCGGGGATATCAGCCCTAATCCAAGCGGCGCTATTGAGAACGCATCCCAGAGCGCATTGCATCATGCATGAATATACGCAGAATGAGCGGGACTGTTGCAAAATATTTCATTTTGTAACAGTCCTTTTTTGCCCTCTTTCCGTCTGATCCGCTTGACTTTTTTCCGTGTATCTGCAATAATAGTTTAAAAATGTACCGTTGAATAGTGAACTATAAAGGAGTGTTCCCATATGCGGGATGTCGTTCGCCTCATCCAGACCGGCAAAATGATCAAACACCTCTATGAAAATCGATGCAAAGAGATCAGCAACAAATATCATCTCACCAAAAATGAAATTGATATTCTCTTATTCCTTGCGAACAACCAGCCTATGATACCTCGCGGGATATCGTCGAATACCGTGCGCTTTCGAAATCCCATGTCTGCAAATCCGTTGATTCCCTCTTCAGCAGGGGTTATCTCAAGGGTGAGCAAGATCAACGCGACCGCCGCTTAATCCACTTGAAGCTGCAATCCGAGGCCATGCCGGCCGTCCGAGAGGCTCAACAGATGCAGCAGGACTTTTTCAACACGATCTATCGCGGCATTCCAGTAGATGAGCTGGAAACCGTAAAGGCCGCTTTCCGCAAAATGGCCCGCAACATCAGAGAGGATTATCAAAATGGCGGTTAAATTGCTTATCTATCTCATTGCCGGGCTCGGAGCCGGCGTTGGCACCGGTTTGGCAGGGCTTTCTGCCGCTGCGGTCATTTCGCCGATGCTGATTACGTTTTTAAACGTGCCTGCTTATGAAGCGGTTGCCATCGCGCTCGCCTCCGATGTGCTCGCCTCGGCGATCTCCGCCTATACTTATGGGAAACATAAAAATTTAGATATTAAAAACGGCCTTATTATGCTCTGCTCCGTGTTAATATTCACATTGGTAGGCAGTTATATCGCCTCCCTCGTGCCAAACAGCACAATGGGCGGCTTTTCCGTTTTTATGACGACATTGCTCGGCGTTAAGTTTATTGTGAGGCCCGTTATGACCACAAAGGCGGCGCTTTCCGCCAAAAGCACCGGCCGTAAGGCGGTCGAATCCATTTTTTGCGGCGTGTTGATCGGCTTTATCTGTGGGTTTATCGGCGCTGGCGGCGGCATGATGTTGCTGTTAATTCTCACAAGTGTGCTGGGGTACGAATTAAAAACAGCGGTCGGCACCAGCGTGTTTATCATGACGTTTACCGCGCTCACCGGAGCGCTTTCCCATGTGGCGATCGGCGGCATGCCCGACCCGCTCGCATTGAGCGTTTGCATTGCGGCCACCCTAGCTGGTGCGCGTGTGGCCGCCCTGTTTGCCAACAAGGCGAGCCCCAAAATGCTCAACCGGATTACGGGCATCGTGCTGGTGGTGCTGGGTGCTGCGATGATTGCGGTGAAAGTATTTGGCTAATAGAAGAATTAAAAGGGCTGTTGCAAAATGCAAATGCATTTCAACAGCCCTTTTCTAAGTTGTTCCTCGTTTTAAATGCAAATGGTTAGTGGATTACGACGCCCTTCTCTTTTCTCTGCTCAGCAAGCTCTCTGGTGACGCGCGCCTTCTTTTCGCCGACCAGGTCATAGAAAAACAGCGGGATCGTGCACAGCAGAAGGGAAACCGCCGGAATAATTGAAATCAGGCTGAACATGCCTGACCGAACCGTGGCGCTCATGGCAAGCGGATTTGCCGTTACATTGGCGCTGATATCCGCCACATTCAGATTAACAATCATATACATCACAATAATAAAGCTTGTACTGAGAGCGTTTCCGAGCTTATTCACAAAACTCTGCACCGCTGAGCCCATCCCTGTAAGCCGCGTGCCGGTTTGCCATTCCATATAATCCAGGCAGTCCCCGATCATTGCGCCGAGGCAAACATTAATCGCGCCCAACGGGATGCAAGAGATGACAAAAAACGGAATGCACAGCCAGAAGCGCTCATATCCCAAAAACCAGATTACCATGCTGGAGGCCGCTCCCACAAGAGAGGTAGAAATAATCAGCTGCTTATAGTTGAATTTTTTAAACAACGCCGGCATCAGCAGCATCGCCCCAAACATGCCCACCGCGCTTGCCACCTGGAAAACGGTGGAAACCAGGCTGATGTTGCCCTGAAGGGCAGCTTCCTTCTCCGCGCCAACCAAGCCGGTTAAATCCTTGCCGATATAGAAGCTGTAGCGCGCCACATGAACCGCGCCTGCCTGATACATATACCGGGCCGAGGATAAAATGCCCATGATCGCGGTCAGCATCAACGGTTTACAGCCGAGGATAAGCTGGAGGGCAGTTTTCTCCCCTTTCTTCCGCTTTGGCGGGTTGGGGAGCACAATATGCTCCTTAGCTTTAAAATAAACGCGCGCAAACAAAATGTTGCCGAGGATGGCGCAAATGAGCGCAATCGTCATATATTTCGTCTTTTCAAGCTCCGTGCCGCTGAGGTTGAATTTTGGCAAGATAAACCCGAGGGCCATAAAAAATACGATTGGCACAGCCGAGCCTACGCCATTCGCCGTTTTGCCCTTGCTGATGATCTCGCCGCGCTCCGCAGGATCCGGCGTCATCACATTTGGCAGACTCCAAAACGGCACGTCGGATGCGGTGTAGATCATGCCCCAGGCAACATAGGTGACCGCCGCATATACCATCAACTGTGTTCCAGACAGCTTGGGCGCATAAAACAGAAGGATCGTCAGAATGGCTATCGGGATTGGAGTATACAGTAGATAGGGGCGCATTTTTCCACGCTTTGGGTTCGCGCGGTCGGCAATATAGCCCATGATCGGGTCGTTGACCGCATCCCAAACGCGTGCAAGCAGCATCAGCAGGAGCACAAAAACCGGCGCGAGCTTGAGCACATTCATATAAAAATCGGATATATAGGAGCTCATAATCGCATAAACCATGCCCTGGCCGAGCGCGCCCACCGCATAAGCCATCCATTCTTTTTTGGGTACATATCGTTCCATCAGGTCGCTTCTCCTCTCTTATTCCGGAATATAACGGGGGACTTCGAGCACTGCATCATTGTCAGAGAAACCTGCATCGTGTAAAACCCCTTCCAGCACATAGTTAAAATCCACATCCGGTTTCAGCCTGTGCAGCAACGGGGAAATCCTGCCATAAAGCGCCATAAAGGAATCATGCTCCGGCGTGCCGGGCGCATAAGGTTCATCACCGCCATAGAGGTTTCGGATCACCGCGATGAGGAAATCGCACAGCCTTACAGAATCCATTTCTTTTGCAATTTTGGATTTACAGCCCAGCATCCGGCCCGCCTTCTCAAAGGTCAGCCGGCTGAGAAACTTCCCCAATGCATGGAGCGGTACGCGCAGTTTTTCGGCTGTTTCTCGCGGTAGACTGAAGCTTGGGGAGATTTCACAGAACCGATCGTAATCGTTTGCGAGCGAATCAAAAATATCGCTCAGCATAAATTCAAAATGGTCGCGGCTATATGTGAGATAGGCCTTTCCACCCATATCGAAGGCCGGATTCTCGATGTGCTGCGTCTCGATTTTCATCAATTGCCCGTCCAGCGTCATTTTGCGGATGGGGCTCGGGTAACCGATCAGGCTCGCCGTGTTAATTTCAAATAGGAGGTTCCCCCGCGGGCTTTCATAGAAGCTGATATTCTGCATATGCGTATGCCCCGTGAACAGGAAACGCACGCCGAAATCCGCAAGCAGCTGCGCAACGGTTTCCCCATTTGCGAGCATTTCTCCGGGGGAAAAGACCGGATAGATCGGGCTTGGCGGCAGCAAGGGATGATGCCCCATTGCGAGCAGCACGTCTCCGCTCTCTCGGCCGACGCGCAGCTGCTCTTGCAGCCATATCATCTGCGCCTTGCTATAGCCATAAAAGTTGTTTTCAAAGCCGTTTCCATCATCGTTGAGCACAAAGAGCCGATAGCCTCTGCAATGCGCGATACATAGGAAAAGCTCGCCTCATGGACGGATAGCGCATCCCTCGGCCCAAAATCCCAGTAAAGCTCCAGCAGCTCAGGCTTTGACAGGCCGTCGGTGATATATTCGCCTCTTTCTGCGGAATAGCCCTTTGGCTCCGGGTGGATATCGTGTGTTGCGGTGAGCACAAAAACCCGTTTTCCGCCTGCCGCTAAGCGGTCGAGCTTCTTTTTCAGCTCCAGATGCCCTGCCTTTTCCCCATCACAAACAAGATCTCCGCTAATCAGGACGATTTCCGTCTCCCGGTCTGCGATCAGCTTTTCAAATGCGCAGTCGATGATCGCCTCGCTCTCCGCCACGCATTTCTGATCGTATTTTGCTCTGCGCTCCCACTCCGGGCCGCATGCGCCGAGCGATTGTGCGGCGTAGAAATGCAAATCCGTAATTTGATAAAACGTTAGAATCCTTTTCACACCCTTTCCATGTCATATCCGCCAGACGAACCGTGAATGGAGGGCATCACCCCCTGGCGCCGACGGTGAGTTTGTTCTATAATACCATAAATTTTATGAAAAACAAATCATATTTATTAAATTAATCAAATTTTAAAACTCGAGCCATCGCCTGATAAAAAAAGGCGATGCTCGAGTTTGTTTTACGTCCATCCGTGATGCAAAACGGATTATTTTTCATATTCCCCATCCCTAAAACAGCCCTGATCCTCTTCTTCCGGCTGTTCTATCCGGCCTGCACGGCGCTGCTTCAGCTCCCGCAGCATCGTCTCCCTTTTTTCACCTACCAAATCATAGGTAAAAAACGGAATCGCACTTAAAAGGTAAACAACCGCAGGAATCAGCGTATAGATCGTAAAAATCCGTCTCTGCACCACCTCTGTCTGCTGCACACGAGCATTGCCCTCCTGCGTTACATAGCCGATGGCTGAAAGCAAACATGCGCTGATGGATTGGATGACGGTGTTACCAATTTTTTGCGTTGTAATTTTCATCGAAAAGCCAACTCCCTCGTTGCGCTTTCCCGTGCGCCATTCCGAGTAATCCGTCGCCTCGGCCATCATCTCGTTGAGGATAATATTACAAGGCGAACTAATCAGGCCAAAGAGGAATTGGCCAACCATGATCGCGGGCACAACCACAATCGGGCGAGTATAATATTTGATGCCAATCAAATAAATAAACAACCAAATCGCCCCGAAGCCGCACTGGCACAAGAGCATGAACTGCCGGTTGTTGAACCTTTTTTTGATAACCGGCAGGAGCGCATAGGAAAACAGCCACGTAATCGCAGCAGGAATCTGCGAGAGAACGGATAGGCTCGCAGACCCCAGCACATCGATGAAATAATAATTCATGAAGCATATCCAATCCCGCTCAGCGAAAGGATCAAGCCGGATAGCACAATTGACCGCAGAGCAGAGTTATGGAGCAACTCCGCCGCACTTCGCGGAGGCCAGGGCGTTTGAGGATTGCTCGACACGTTCCTTCACAAAGAATCCTGCCAAGGAAAACAGGCCGATTCCCACAACGCCGCCGATCATCCCAAACAGAAAAAATACATTCGACATGCTGAGCCTGGAGCCAGGCGACGCCGCATAATCCATCAGAAACGGAACCAGGAGATAGGGAAATGCGGAGCAGACGTTGATCGCTACGTTCATGGAGGTCATCACGCGCCGCCTGTCCCCCGGATGCGGCGAGATCGCCGCAGACAGCCCCCAATAGGATACATCCGTAATCGTGTAGCACAGTTCCCATAAGAAATAGGATACAAACATAAAAATCACTTTTAACGGCGCCGTCGGAGAGGCCTCGCGGAGCAATAGCGGCCCGGAAAACAGCAGCACCGTACATGCTGCCAGAGGCAGAGAAAGCGTGCGGAGATAGGGCACCATCTTCCCCCATTTTGTCCGCGTACGGTCGATTAGAAAGCCCGCCAGCGGATTGTTGACAATATCCCAAATCCCCTCTAAAAGCAGCATGATGCTCACGATTTGGGGATGGATGCCAAAAACGTTGATGTAGTAATACATCAGATACCCGGTCACCAGCGCATAGCAAAAGTTCTGCCCACCACCCGCGAGGCTATAGGCGGCAATCTCCCCTTTGCCCACAAGCCGCTTCTCCTCATGCAGTTCCTGCTTCATAAAAAATGCATCTCCCTCCCTGCTTTTGCATTTATCATAGCAGATAGAAAGACGTATGTCAAATATAATTTAATGATTAACTAATATTATTTTAAATCAAACAGCTTGACAAACACTGCCCGCATTTTTCGAGCTTTTCCGGAACGAGGCTGAAGTAGATACGTTTTTGATTCTCCCGATCCGTTGTCATGGCGGCCAGGCCATTTTGCAGAAGGATATCCGTGTGGTGCATGATCGTCGCGGGGGTCAGCCCAAGCGCCTGCGCCAGCTCCCGATTATAACAAGGGCGTTGTTTGAGCAGCAGCAGAATTTCCATGCGGGTAGGGTCGCTCATCGCCTTGCATGCGCCCGTTAAAAATAGCTTTTCATCATTCCTTATTTCCTCTGGACGCTCATCAACGTTAAACATGCCATAATAATATGCGTCGTCAATGAAAAAGGAGGTTGTGTAAAGGCTCAGCTGTGGATAGATGTGCCGAATCTTCGCCCCACGCTCTACAATGCCCTTTGAAAAAAACTCCTCTGCTGAGCTCCAGCTCGAGGCGATAAAGGCTTGCGCCTCTTCCCGCACCAGCGACCACGCATCCTCCATGACAGGCACGTTTTCCCGGATCAGGCGGGCGAGCGCGGTCAGATACAGCGACGGCCGCTCCGCCACAGCGCGCAGCTCGTCCCCACTCATCCCCGCCTCTATATAAGCGTTGAAATCGCTACTCTCGCATTGGCTGATGCGCTCCAAGTAGCCTCCGCTGTTGTAAATAAAAAGATAGCTTTCCTCAAGCAGCCTTCTCAACGCCTCCTCTGAGCGTTCCTCCGCATCAAACGGCAGGTTTTTATCCATTAAAAACGGCAGTATCATAATCAGATAATCGTTTACACACATATCACGGAAAAAGAAGTTAAAATATTCATCATGCACGGCCTTCTCCCGGAATGCCGCCACATATTTCCGATGCAGGCCTCATGCTCCCGATAGAAGGCGAGCTCATCCCCAGCCTCGCTATCAATTGCCCCCAGCAGGCGAATCATGATCTCCAGGTTTTCTGAAAGATAGAGCAGAGCAAGCGTTTCGCAGATCGGCTCTGGCCTTTGGTGGATAATCGGATTCATAGCGGCACATCCTTTCGACAGTCTCGTTTCATTATAAATGAAATTTCCCAGATGAGCAAGCATGGCCGGCCGGAAAGAAGGGATAACAATAAATAAGGTTTTTATTTTACCGCAAGATGGTATATACTATTCTTAAGCTTCAGAAAGAGGTGGCTCCATGGGTGAAAAAACAACAAAAAGGTAAAACGCGCGCACATCCCCTACACCAACCGGGAGCTGAGCTGGCTTGAATTCAACCGGCGCGTCCTGGACCTTGCGAAGGACAAGACGGTCCCGTTGGCGAGCAGCTGAAGTTTGCCGCCATTTACGCGAGCAATCTGGATGAATTTTTCATGGTACGCGTGGGGTCGTTGTACGACCGTACGCTGGTGGGCGGCGATGAAAAAAGAGAACAAGACGGGCATGACGCCCGCTCAACAGCTGGACGCCATTATG
>ENA-OUNI01000617-OUNI01000617.1-human-gut-metagenome-genome-assembly--contig:-NODE-617-length-16136-cov-2.285402_pt1 | contig 16136 bp, 22 predicted proteins | sample MGYA00242499_ERZ504580 | MGnify/ENA primary metagenome ERZ504580 (study PRJEB26092, sample SAMD00036315) | human gut metagenome | host: Homo sapiens | study: EMG produced TPA metagenomics assembly of... | reverse complement strand
CTGGAAAAGGGCGAACGCATCGGTCAGGGCATCTTCATGAAGTACCTGACCGTCAACGACGACGCTGCCAGCGGTATCCGCACTGGCGGCATCGGCAGCACGGGAAAGTAAAAAGTGAAAATGAGATAATATACCTATCTGGAGGGTTTTGCCTCCCTGATAGGGGAGGTGGCCCAACGGGCCGGAAGGGTTGCACTGAAAAAACAACCTCTCAGCCAGCCTGCGGCTGCCAGCTCCCCTATTAGGGGAGCCTTTTTTTTGAAAGGATGATGAATCAAGTGAGTATCAGCAAAGAAACACTCGTTTCTCGTAAAGAAATCATGAAGGGCCGGGTCCTGCACGTCACGGTCGATACGGTTTCCATCGACGACGCCAGGGCGGCGAAAAGAAGACGGCCACGCGCGAAGCGGTCTGGCATTTCGGCGCCTGCGCCATCCTGCCGCTGACCAATGACGCAAGATCATCCTCGTCCGCCAGTATCGTTATGCCGCCGCCCAGGCCATGCTGGAAGTGCCGGCCGGCAAAATCGAACACGACGGCGAATCGCCCGATTACTGCGCCGCCCGGGAACTGGAAGAAGAAGCAGGCGTCACGGCTTCGGAAATCCTGCCCCTAGGTTATACCTATACGTCGCCGGGATTCTGCAGTGAACGGATTTACCTCTATCTGGCCCGGGGCCTCCAGAAAGGGAAGCAGCACCTCGACGACGACGAATTCATGAACGTCGAATACTACACGCCCAAGGAAATGGAAGACCTCATCGATAAGAACGAAATCACCGATGCCAAGACTATCGCAGCTTTTGAAAAAGCCCGCAAATATCTGCCGGGATTATAAGGAGGGAGCCCTATGAAATTCAATCGCATCATCGTCATCGTCACGGACAGCGTCGGCGCCGGCGATGCACCGGATGCCGAAAAATTCGGCGACAAAGGAGCCGACACGTATGGCCACATCGACGCCAATGTACCCTTGAAGGTGCCCAATCTGCGCCGCCTGGGTCTGGGCCGCGTCGCCCATATCCATGAGGAACCGGCCGATGTCGTCGGCTCGTATGGCCTCATGCAGGAAATCTCGGCCGGTAAGGATACGACCAGCGGCCATTGGGAATTCATGGGCAATCCCGTGGAAAATCCCTTCCCGACCTTCCCCGATGCCTTCCCGCCGGACCTCTTGAAAACCTTTACGGAAAAGACGGGTTATGGTACATCGGCAATGAAATCGCGTCGGGCACGGAAATCATCGAACGCCTGGGGCCGGAACACTTCCGCACGGGCCTGCCCATCGTCTATACGTCGGCAGACAGCGTCTTCCAGATTGCCGCCCACAACGACGTCATCCCCCTGGAAGAATTGTACCGCATCTGCGACATTACGCGCCGCGAAGTCTGTGTCGGCCCTTATGAAGTAGGGCGCATCATCGCCCGGCCGTTCATCGGGACCCAGGGCCATTTCGTCCGCACTGGCGACCGCCGCGATTACAGCCGTCTTCCCAAGCGGAAAATGGTCTTCTCCTATTTGTCCGAAGCGGGTTATGCCGTCGTCGGCGTCGGCAAGATCGGCGACATCTACGCCCACATCGGCCTGACCGAATCGTACCACACGGCCAACAACCACGAAGACATGGAAGCCCTGCGGACCCAGCTGGCAGCCCATCGCCAGGATAAGGGCCTGCTCATGGCCAACTTCGTCGACTTCGACAGCATGTACGGCCACCGCCGCAACGTCCAGGCTATGCCGACTGCCTGGAAGCCTTCGACCAGGAACTGGGCCAGCTCCTGACGGAAATCCACGACGACGAACTGCTGGTCATCACGTCGGACCACGGCAACGACCCGACCTGGCACGCACGGACCATACGCGCGAACGGGTACCGCTCCTGCTCTACAGCCCGGCCCTGAAGGAATCGGTCGACCTGGCATCCGCCGGACCTATGCCGACCTGGGCATGAGCATCATGGATAATTTCGGCCTGACAGGCCTTGAATTCGGTACCAGCTTTTTATCGGAACTGAGGTGATCCTATGTGGCCCATCGATTGCATCGAACACAAACGGGACGGCAAGGTCCTGACGAAAGAAGAAATCTCGCGCTTCATCACTGACTATACGGCAGGGCGCGTCGCCGACTACCAGGCAGCGGCCTGGCTCATGGCCGTCTATTTCCAGGGCATGACCTATGAAGAAACGAAGGAACTGACCCTGGCGATGGCCCATTCCGGCGATATGGTCGACTTGTCGTCCATTCCGGGCATCAAAGTCGACAAACACAGCACCGGCGGCATTGCCGATACGACGACGCTCATCGTCGCGCCCTTAGTGGCGGCAGCCGGCGTCCCCGTCGCCAAGATGAGCGGCCGCGGCCTGGGATTCACAGGCGGCACGGCAGATAAACTGGAATCTATCCCCGGCTTCCACGTCGTCCTGCCGGAAGAACAGTTCCTGGAACAAGTGCGCCGCATCGGCCTGTCCCTCATCACCCAGTCCGGCGAAATCGCACCGGCTGATAAGCTGCTCTACGCCCTGCGCGACGCGACGGCGACGGTAGAGAGCATCCCTCTCATCGCCAGCTCGATTATGAGCAAGAAAATCGCCTCTGGTGCCGATGCCATCGTCCTCGACGTCAAATACGGCGACGGCGCCTTCATGAAGACCCAAGAACGGGCGCGGAACTGGCCCGGACCATGGTCGGCATCGCAACCTCGCCGGCCGGCCGACACGGGCCGTCGTCACGTCCATGGAAGCGCCTCTGGGCACGGCTATCGGCAACTGCCTGGAAGTCGATGAAGCCGTCGAAGCCCTGTCGGGCAAAGGCGGCCGGCGGCTCATGGAAGTCGTCGAAGCCATCGGCGCCAGATGCTCATCGTCGGCGGCAAGGCCCAGGACGAAGGGCAGGGGAGAGCCATGATCCGCGACCTTGTCGCTTCCGGCAAGGGCTTGGCCAAGTTCCGGGAATTCGTCAAGGCCCAGGGCGGCAGTACGTCGTGGATCGGCAAGCGGCCCCTCACCAAGGCGCCCCAGGTCTTTACGGCCGTCTGCACCGATGAAGCTACATCACCCGCATCGACGGCCGGGCCCTCGGCGAAATCGCCATGGCTATGGGCGCCGGCCGGGCCCGCAAGGAAGATGCCATCGACCCATGGTCGGCATCCGCCTGTTTAAAGAGCTCTATGACCCGGTCCGTCCCGGCGAAGCCCTGTTCACCTTGTACGGCAAGGAAGGCGCCGATATGATGGCCCTGGCCCGGCAGGTCGCCGACCACATCATCGTCACAGCCGAACAGGCTCCCGTCCAGGAACCGGTCATCAGCGAAATCATCGTCTAAATAGAAAGGAATCTCATGAAAGAAACACGGCAAATTCCCGTCCAGAAGGGGAAAAACTATGATATATCCATCGTCCGCCTGGGCAGCAGCGGCGAAGGCGTCGGGCGCTATGAAGGCTTTACGGTCTTCGTGCCCTTCGCCCTGCCCGGTGAAACCGTGCGGGCCCGCATTACCCTGGTCAAAAAGACCTATGCCACGGCTTCCCTGGTCGAAGTCCTGAAGCCCTCGCCGGACCGGATCCAGCCCCAGTGTCCCGTCTACGACCGCTGCGGCGGCTGCCAGCTCCAGCACCTGAGCTATGAAGGGGAATTGAAGGAAAAGCGCCAGCAGGTCCGGGATGCGCTGGAACGCATCGGCACCTGCAGGGCCTCGACGTCCTGCCGACCTGGGCGCCATACGCCCTGGCATTACCGCAATAAGATGCAGTTCCCCGTCGCCGCTGCCGGCAAGGGCAAAGTCGCTATCGGCTGTTTCGCTGCCGCCACGCACGAAGTCATCGACGTGACGGACTGCGCCATCCAGAAAGAAGGGAACAACGCCATCGTCGCCGTCGTCCGCCAGTGGATGAAGGACTTCAAGATCCCCGCCTATGACGAAGACGCCCGGACGGGCATCGTCCGCCACATCATGGGCCGCGTCGGCGTCCATACGGGCGAAATCATGGTCTGCCTGGTCACGGCCTGCGACATGGTGCCGCACATGAAAGACCTGGTCCAGCGCCTGCGCCGCGACATCCCGGGCCTGACCAGCGTCGTCCAGAACGTCAACAAGCGCCACACCAACGTCATCTTGGGACCCAAGACCAAGACCGTCTACGGCAAAGGGACCATTCACGACTCCATCGGGCCCCTGACCTTCCACATTTCCGCCCAGTCCTTCTTCCAGGTCAACAGCGAACAGGCCCAGCGCCTCTATGAAACGGCCCTCGACTTTGCCGACCTCAAAGGCGGCGAAACCGTGGCCGACGTCTACTGCGGCACCGGGACCATCACCCTGTTCCTGGCACAGAAAGCCAAGCAGGTCTACGGCATCGAAATCGTCGCCCCGGCCATCCGCGACGCCGTCCGCAACGCCAAAGACAACCGCGTCGCAACGCCCAGTTCATCTTAGGCGATGCCATCTATAAACTGCCGGAACTCATCAAAAACGGCGTCCGTCCCGACGTCATCGTCCTCGACCCGCCTCGGGCCGCTGCGGCGAACCGGTCCTCAAAGCCATCGCCCAGAGCAAACCCAAACGCGTCGTCTACGTCTCCTGCAACCCGGCCACCCTGGCCCGCGACCTGGCCTACTTGGACCAGCACGGCTACCACACCACCAAAGTACAGCCCGTGGACATGTTCCCGCGGACCCACCACGTCGAGTCCGTGGCCTTGGTGACCAGAGCTCACTAATTGAATCGGGATTACCTAAACAGGACCTGCGCACATAACCGTGCACGGGTCCTATTTAGGTATGCAAAAAATCATAGCTAATACGAAAGATAAACAGAAACAAAACAATCAACTAACCCCGATTGGGGTTGCGTAGGGGCTGTCCCAAGCCTTTTTGGCCCGTCAGGTGCCGACCAACGGAAGGTGCAGAACGGCTGCCAAAACGGACAGCCGTGGCTGGACAGCCCGTTGCGAGATTTCATCAAAGCCCATTCTGGCATTGTCATAAACTTTGGCTATTCACAGGATTCTCGGCGGGACGCCTTGTTCAGGACGTCCCCTGCGAAATCGCATACAGGCGATGAGAGGGTTACTAATTTTCAAATCCGATTTTGCATAGAGTGTACAAGATGAATAAAATGGCCTGAACCCGCTTTTTTTGCTATAATAAAGGTATTATGCAGAAGGGAAGGCTAGTGTATGGAATTAGAAGAATGTCGTCGGGAAATCGACGTATTGGACCGGGATTTGACGAAAATACTGGAACGGCGCATGCAGGTCGTCGCTGAAGTCGCCGCCTATAAGAAGGAGCATCATATGGAAATCTATGACCCCCGCCGGGAACGGCAGGTCTGGATAAGATCGCCAATCTGACCATCCAGAAGGAATTGTCGCCGTATCTGCGGCGTATTTATCAGTGCATCATGGATGAGAGCAAGAAATACGAACGGGAGCATATGGGGCTGTGAAGATGGAACAAATCGTAGTACGAGGCATTGCGGAACGCCTCTTATTTGAAGCGCCCGATTCGGATTACCGCGTCTTCCGCCTGCACGATGAAGCCGATGATGCGACGTATACCGTCACCGGCCACGGGACGAAACCCCTCGTCGGCGACCGCCTGGAAGTGAAGGGCCACTGTCCAGCATAAGCGCTATGGCCGCCAGTTCGCCGCTGACGGCTGGAGTCGCATCATCCCCGAATCGGTCGACGGCATCGAACGCTTCCTGGGCAGCGGCGCCGTCAAGGGCATGGGACCGGCCCTGGCCCACCGCGTCGTTGCAGCCTTTGGCAAGGATACCATGGCCGTACTGGAAAAAGACCCGCAGCGCTCCTGGAAGTCGAAGGCATCGGCCCGAAGAAACTGGCCGTCATTACGGAATCCTTCTATGAAGAGAAACAGGTCAACGACATCGCCTATGACCTGGAACAGCACGGCGTCGCCGGCCGTTATGCCAGCCGGCTCTTGCAGAAATACGGCGACGACGTCCACTACGTCCTGACGGAAGAACCGTACCGCATGATCGCTGAAATCGACGGCATCGGCTTCAAGACGGCCGACCAGATCGCCTTGGCCTACGGCATGGACCGGCAGGACCGCAGCGCCTCAGCGCCGGCCTGACCTATGTCCTGCGGACGATGACCCAGAATGGCCACGTCTGTATCCCCGATACGGAACTGGTCCGGCGGGCGGCTTTCATCCTCCAAGCCGATGCCTGGGGCTGCACGACATCCTCCGGGAAGCCATCGAAGTGGGCCAGCTCTGTACGGCCGATTTTGAAGGGACTTTGTACGTCTACACGCCGGAAGCCTATGAAGAAGAGGAATATATTGCCGGGCGCATCGGTGAAATGGGGAATATGAAGCCCCTGCCCATGAAGACCCACTCCAGCTCTTCCTCGACCGCCTGGCAGGATGCGCGCCATTTCGAGCTGGCCGACAAGCAGCGCGAAGCCGTAGAGAAATCCCTTCAGTCCGGCATGACTGTCATCACCGGCGGCCTGGGACGGGCAAGACGACCGTCGTCCAGACCATCATCCGCCTGGCCGAACAGGAAGGCCTGCGCATCCTGCTCTGTGCACCGACGGGACGGGCGGCCAAGCGCCTGGCCGAAACGACGCAGCGCAAGGCCAAGACCATCCACCGCCTGCTCGTTCCCGACGGCCACGTCGGGGCCATGCAGGTCTTTGAATACAACGAGACGAAGATGCTGCCGGCCGACCTGGTCATCGTCGATGAAGTATCCATGCTCGACATGGAAATGATGTACCATCTCCTCAGCGCTCTGAAGCCGCAGTGCCGCTGCATCCTCGTCGGCGATGCCGACCAGCTGCCGTCGGTCGGGGCCGCGCCGTCCTGCACGACATCATCGCGTCCGGTCAGGTCCCGGTCGTTCGTCTGGATACGATTTTTCGTCAGAAAGAAGGGGGCCGCATCGTCACCAATGCCCATCTCATCAACAGCGGCTGCCTGCCCGTCGTCAATGAAGACACGGAATTCCGCTTCGTCGAAATCGACAACGAAGCCGACGGCGCCGAAAAGATAAGCGCCCTCTATAACAGCGAATTATTGGAAACGGGCGATAAATTCGCCGTCCAGTCTTGTCGCCGATGTATAAGAACCCTGTGGCGTAGATAACCTCAATCAGCTCATCCAGGAACGGTTCAACCCGCCGGCCGAAGGGAAGGCCGAACTGAAAGGGAAGAACGTCGTCTTCCGCGTCGGCGATAAGGTCATGCAGAAGCACAACGACTATGAAAAAGGCGTCTTCAACGGCGATATGGGTGAAATCTTTGCCATCCAGAAGGACATGGTCTATGTCTGCTATCCCGAACAGGATGTCAAATACGAAGGCCAGGAAGTCGATGAAATCACCCTGGCCTATGCCATTACTGTCCACAAGAGCCAGGGCAGTGAATACCACACGGTCATCATGGTCCTGGTCAACAGCCACGCCATCATGCTCCAGCGCAACCTCTTCTATACGGCCGTCACCCGGGCCAAGCGCAAAGTCATCCTCGTCGGCACCAAGCGGGCCGTCCAGACAGCCGTCCAGAACCAGCGCACGAGCCGCCGCTTCACACTGCTCATCCCGCGCCTGCAAGGAGAACTCATCGTCTAGGGAGGGAAGACCATGTCCCTGATCACGCAGCTTTTCAACCTCTTATATCCGCCGCGCTGTCCGTCCTGCGGCGCCATGGTAGCCCATGATGCGACTGGTGCCCGGCCTGTCTGGCCGCCATCTGGCATCCCCGGCGCATCAACAAGCCGCCGGCTGTGAGGCACCTCAGCGCCTGTTACTGCCTGGCCGATTACCGCGGCGCCATGCGCCATGTCCTGCACGACATCAAATATAACGGCAAGCCAGGGAAGTGCCGGGCCTGCCGGACCCTGCTCGACCGCTTCCCCTGGCCGGAACGGTTCGCCCGCATCGACGTCGTCGTCCCCGTGCCGCTGGCACCGGAAAAATTACAGCGCCGCGGCTTCAACCAGGCCGAAGCCCTCTTTCGCGACTGGGCCTCGGCCCGCTGGACCTGGTGCGACGCCTTGCAGCGCCTGCGGCCGACGAAAGTCCAATGGCAGCTCCGGCGGGACGAGCGGACCGAGAACGTCCACAATGCCTTTGCCGTCAAAGAAACCATCGACGTCGGTAAAAAACACATCCTCCTCGTCGACGACATCTTCACGACCGGCGCGACCTTAGAAGCCTGCGCTCATGCCTTGAAACAAAAAGGCGCCGCCAGCGTGACGGGACTCGTCATCGCCAGCGGCGCACCGTAGAATGAACGCAGTTCGCAGGCTGCAGATGGCAGGCTGCAATGGCTCCCCTGATAGGGGAGCTGTCAGCGAAGCTGACTGAGAGGTTGATTGGCTGTTTCCTCGGACTCAGATGCGGCGTTCCGCCGCGACAGACTCAAGCTGACAACGACGCTTCGGGAAACCCTCAGCGCGTAGCGGGACGCCTTGCCAGGACCGTCCCCTACGATATCGCATACAGGCGATGGAAATGAACGCAGTTCTCAGGTGGCCGGCCGCAATGGCTCCCCTGATAGGGGACGCTGTCAGCGAAGCTGACTGAGAGGTTGATTGGCTGTTTCCTCGGACTCAGATGTGGTGTTCCGCCGCGACAGACTCAAGCTGACAACGACGCTTCGGGAAGCCCTCAGCGCGTAGCGGGACGCCTTGACAGGACGTCCCCTACGATATCGCATACAGGCGATGGAAATGAACGCAGTTCGCAGGCGGCCGGCGTTCTTCAATTCGATGAACGATGAACGACCTACGATGAACGTAAAAAGCGCTGTCTTCATACGACAGCGCTTTTTGATTACAATGTGTTATTAACCTAATGTTTCGATAAAAGCCTTGACCACTTCCGGATCAAAGAGCAGGCCCGACGCGCTGAAGAGTTCGCGGACGGCCTGTTTTTTGGTTTTCGCCCAGAATTCTGCCGACGGGTTGATGATCATGTCGTAGTAATCGGCGACGGCGATGATGCGTGCCCCCAAGGGGATATTGGCACCGCGCAGGTGTTTGGGAAAGCCCGAGCCGTCCCAATGTTCGTGGTGATAGCGGATGTAAGGCACGATGTCCTGGCAGCAGGGGATGTTTTCCAGCATGTTGCCGCCGGCTGCGGCGTGGCGCTTGTACTGCGCCTTTTCCGAGCGGTTGAGGTAGGGCATCTTGGCCAGCAGGGTATTGGACACGAAGAGCAGGCCCACGTCATGGAGGAGTGCTGCGTATTTCACTTGTTCGATTTCACTCTTGGGCAGCGTCAGTTTGGCGGCGACGCTGACGCTGTAGTTAGCGACCTGCAGGGAATGCATATATAAGCGCTGACTCTTCAACTGTATGAAATTGAGCAATTCCGCTGTAATGGCGTCGAGGGACGTCATTTCTTCCCGGGCAATGCCCGCAGCCTGTTTTAACGATACCATATACATGACCAACAAACCCTTTCATCTGCAAACGTGTTACTTGTTCGTCGTCCGATGTGCCCGGCGTACCTTCTGCGGATGGCGGAGGATGTTGAACATCTTCACACTCGTCTTCTTGATGCGTGCGCCGGTGTTTTTCATGCGCCGTGCCGTCGTGATCTTCGATTTGCGTTTCGGGCGCATGTCGCGGATAGAGCCGAAATCACCGCGGCGGATACTTGTCGCTTTGATGCGGTCTGAGCGGAGGTTTACCTTCAGGGTGCTCATGATTTGGCTCGTCTTGAGGTCGATATTAAAACTGTAGATGTCCACTGCCACGTAGGACAGGGGAGGATAGGCGTGAATACAAATATGTGCGTTGCCGGAAACGGCAATACACGTCAGTTCGTCGTCGATATGGAAGAATGTAATCCCTTCGACAGGGGCGCCGACGAGGTCGAACGCGCGCTCTACCAAGGGCTGCAAATCTTCGGCCTCCGAAAAGGAAGCCTTGCAGTTATAAAAATCGATGAGTACATGTTTTCCTAATGTGTTATTCATAAATCTCCACCCGTTACTTAGTTACAGCTTATTATATACTGTTTTCGGGCCAATGTAAACAGAAAAAGACCCGTTCCCGATGTTTTTTTGCATCAGGAACGGGTCCTTGGGGTAAATCGTTTTTCGTTCATCGTGAGAGGGGATGGTTTTTACGACCTACGATGAGACCTACGATGAACGATATTATGCGGCATGGACGCGCATGGGCGTGAAGGTGAAGCCATTGCCGTCGTAGCCGATGGTGACGGTATCGCCTTCGCGGATGGTACCGGCGATGATGCCGCGGCTCAGGGCCGTTTCGACGGTATGCGTGATCAGGCGGCGCAGCGGACGGGCACCGAACTGCGGGTCGAAGCCTTTGTCGGCCAATTCCTGCAGGGCTTCGTCGGTCCAGGTGAGGTGGATCTTGACCTGTTTTCCAGACGTTTGCCCAGGCGTTCCAGGAGGATAGCGGCGATATTGCGTACCTGGTCTTTCTGGAGCGCTTTGAAGACGACGATGTCGTCGACACGGTTGAGGAATTCCGGACGGAAGTACTGTTTGAGCAGTTCGCGGACTTTCTTGTTGGCTTCGTCGTAATCCTTCGATTCGAGGATTTCGTGGGAGCCGAGGTTACTGGTCATGATGATGATGGTGTTCTTGAAGTTGACTACACGGCCTTTGCCATCGGTCAGGCGGCCATCATCGAGAATCTGCAAGAGGACGTTGAAGATGTCCGGATGGGCCTTTTCGATTTCGTCGAGGAGGATGACGCTGTACGGACGACGGCGGACGGCTTCAGTGAGCTGGCCCCCTTCATCATAGCCGACATATCCCGGAGGAGCCCCGATCAGGCGGGATACGGTATGTTTTTCCATGTATTCCGACATATCGATACGGATGATGTTGCGTTCATCATCGAAGAGGGCTTCAGCCAGGGTCTTGGCCAGTTCGGTCTTGCCGACACCGGTCGGGCCGAGGAAGATGAAGGAACCAATCGGACGGTTCGGATCCTTGATACCGGCACGGCGCGGATGATAGCATCGCTCACGACGCGGACGGCATCGTCCTGGCCGACGACCCGTTTATGCAGCGTTTCGTCGAGGTGCAGGAGTTTTTCCCGTTCGCCTGTCATCATCTTGGTGACCGGGATACCCGTCCAGCGGCTGACGACCTGGGCGATATCTTCTTCGCCGACTTCTTCTTTGAGGAGCTGCGAATCCTGGTGTTCAGCCAGGTAGCTTCCTGTTCCTTCAACTGTTTCTGCAGTTCCGGCAGTTTGCCGTACTTCAATTCCGAAGCCTTGGCCAGATCGTAGTTGCGTTCGGCCTTAGACATTTCGCCTTTGACGGCGTCGATTTCTTTCTTCAGGCCCTGGGTGCGCAGAATGGACTGTTTTTCTTTATCCCACTGGGCTTTGAGCTTGCTTTCTTTTTCTTTCAGTTCGTTCTTCGTTTCCGTGATCTTGGCCAGGCGTTCTTTGGAAGCGTCGTCCGTTTCTTTGTTCAAGGACTGTTCTTCGATTTCCAGCTGCATGATCTTATGGCGCAGTTCGTCAATCGGCGTCGGCATGGATTCGATTTCCGTACGCAGTTTGGCGGCAGCTTCGTCGACGAGGTCGATGGCCTTATCGGGCAGGAAACGGTCGGAAATGTAGCGGTCCGACAAGACGGCGGCAGCGACCAGGCTTTATCACGGATGCGGACGCCATGATGGACTTCGTAGCGTTCTTTCAGACCACGGAGAATGGTGATCGTGTCTTCAACAGAAGGCTGATCGACCATGACCGGCTGGAAACGACGTTCCAAAGCGGCATCTTTTTCGATGTATTTCTGGTATTCATTGAGCGTCGTAGCGCCGATGCAGCGCAGGTCACCGCGGGCCAGCATCGGTTTCAGGATGTTGCCGGCATCCATGGAGCCTTCAGAGGCGCCGGCACCGACGACAGTGTGGATTCATCGATGAAGAGGAGAATCTGGCCGTCCGATTTGGCGATTTCATTGAGGACCGATTTGAGTCGTTCTTCAAATTCGCCACGGTATTTGGCACCGGCGATGAGGGAACCCATATCGAGGGAGTAGAGGGTCTTGTTCTTCAGCGATTCCGGGACGTCGCCGCTGACGATACGGCGGGCCAGGCCTTCGACGATAGCCGTCTTGCCGACACCAGGTTCACCGATGAGGACCGGGTTGTTCTTACGGCGGCGCGAGAGGATTTCGATGGTGCGGCGGATTTCGTCGTCACGGCCGATGACCGGGTCCAATTTATTCTGGCGGGCAGCAGCGGTCAAGTCGCGGCCGTATTTTTCCAGGGCCTTGTAGTTTTCTTCCGGGTTATCACTGTTGACGTTAGCCTTGCGGTTGGCTTTGATGGTACTCATGATCTTGTCCTGGGTCAAGCCGAATTCACGGCACAACTGCTGGACTTCGTCGTCGCTTTCGCTGACGATGCCCATGAGGATGTGTTCCGTGCTGATATATTCATCGTGCATGGAGTCGGCCAACTGCTGAGCCTTGCCGATGACACGGACCATTTCCGTCGACATGGACAACTGGCTGGAGCCTTTGACAGACGGGATCTTCTTCAACAACTGTTCCAAGCGGGCCTGGAGCATGGGGACGTCAGTGTGACATTCCGAGAAAATCGTATTGAGCAGGCCTTCCGGTTCTTTCGTCAAGCCCATGAGCATATGGACCGATGAGAGTTCCTGGTTATAATGGAGCGCGGCAATCTGCTGGGCAGACTGGAAGGCTTCGATGACCTTTTGCGTATATTTTTCGTTTCCCATAATTAAGACCTCCTTACTTATGGTGGAAGTAATCATTCTTAGGAGCTTTCCTCAAGCTCTAGTATTATTATATCGTCAAAAGTCAAAAAGTCAATAGGACAAAAAGAAAAATAAGAAAAATATTTGACAAAGGAAGGAACCTTTAGCTACACTTATTTTGTCAGAAAGGAGACGGATATATGGACGAAAAAGAACGGAAAGCTTTTGAAGGCGATGCTCAAGCGCAGTGTGACATGGGCGATGACTATTTTTTTGAAGCTTTCGATGCGGATATAGAAGATAAAGATGTTTTATATAGGAAAGCTATCTATTGGTATCACCGGGCCGCCCAGGAGGGCCACGCCGCCAGTCAGTACAACCTGGCCTATCAGTATGAACATGGTCTGGGGATAGAGATTGACTTGGAACAGGCCGTGTACTGGTACCGCCGGGCAGCCAATCAAGCTACGGCGTAGCCGAGAACAATCTGGGCCATCTTTACGAAACGGGCTGCGGCCTGCCCCAGGACTATGCCCAGGCCCTGCACTGGTACGGCCGGGCGGCGCGGCACGACGATGCCGACGGCCAGTGCAATACGGCCATCATGTACCAGTTCGGCTATGCCGGCAAGCGGGATTACGACAAGGCCGCCTATTGGTATGCCCAGGCCGCCGGGAAGGGCCAGACCATTGCCCAGAACAACCTAGGATACCTCTATGAGACAGGGCGCGGCGTCCCGCAGGACTGGGAACTGGCGGCACACTGGTATTACGAAGCTGCCATGGCCGGTGACGGACCGGCCCAGAACAATTTGGGCGTCCTCTATCGCGACGGCCACGGCGTCCGCCAGGACCTGTACCAGGCCGTCTATTGGTTCGCCCAGTCGGCTGCGTCTGGCTATAAAGAGGGCATGAAGAATTATGCCCGTGCCCTGGAAAAGGGGGAAGGCGTGGAGAAGGATACCGTCGAAGCGGCCTATTGGCGGCAGAAGGGAAATGAACAGGACTGACATTTTTACGTAATTTTGACGGAATTCATAAATAGGACTTACATGATGAGTCTACTATAATTCCAACAAAGTCACGGCCAAAGGCTTGAAAGCCGAAAAGACCTACTGGTATCAGGTCAAAGTCGACGGGACCTGGCAGGCCGCTCAGCCGGTCAAGACGGGGAATCCGGACGACTTCACCTTCATGTATGTCGGCGACCCGCAGGTCGGCGCTTCCACAGGCCAGACACCGGCAGAAGGAAGTGCCAAATAGACCGGCGAAATCGCAGCCCGCAACGATGCCTATAACTGGAACAAGACACTGAATGAAGCCTTGAGCCAGCATCCGGAAATCAACTTCCTCGTATCGCCAGGGGACCAGATCAACGAACGTACAGCATCGTCAAGGATTGAGCATGATCCACTCCCGCTGGTTCCGCCTGGTCGTCATCGTCGTGCTGATGGTGGCCGGCGGCCTCTTCCTCTGGCAGTATAACCAGGTCGATAAGCCGCAGCTGGTCAACAGCGATGGCCGGGTCTTTGAAAAAGCCCGCGTCGTCGATATTGTCCGCGATAATCTGCAGGAAGACGGAAGCCGTGTGGGCGATCAGATCGTCACCTTGCGTATGGAAGATGGCCTCGATGCCGGACAGACCGTTCAGGCGAATTGCCCGAACGGTCTTCTCTTTGGGACCGTCTGCCAGCCCGGGATGGCGGTCATCGTTATTTCGGCCAACGTCGGCGCCATGGGCGTCCTCTTCCTCTTTTTCCCCATGGTCCTGCGCGGTATGGGTCCCGTCGCAGCGGCCGTCATCACGTCGGTCATCGTCCTGGCTGCGACGATGTACCTCATCAACGGTTGGACGAAAAAGAGCCTGGCTGCTTTTGGGGCGACCCTGGGCGGCATCCTGACAGCCTGCCTGGCGGCCATCCTCTTCGCCAGCCTCGGCGCCGTTATGGACATCGCCATGGACGTGACCGCTGCCTGTGCAGAACTGGAACGGCACAAGCCGGACATCAGCCGCAAGGCCCTGTTCACGGCAGGCATGAACGTCGGCCGCGACGTCATGGGCACCATGTCGACGACCCTCATCCTGGCCTTCTTCGGCGGATCCCTCGGCGTATGGCTCCTGGACTACGCCTACGACCTGCCGTACCTGCAGCTCATCAACTCCAATGCCGTCGGCATTGAAATCATGAAAGGCTTCTCTGCCAGCTTCGGCGTCATCTTCACCGTACCGATCGCCGCGGCCTTGAGCGCAGTGACACATAAAGTGGAACATAAATGATGTAAAGGACGCAGGCCCAACGAGTCACTATTTTTCCACGAGTCGATTTCTGTTGTATCATGATTGACACCGTCGACTTTGACAAATACCTAAAATTTTGGTTAAATAAGAGTAACCTATTAACTGCCGTGTAGGCAGCTTAGAAAAAGAAAAGATGCATCCAGGCATCATCCTCTTGGTTAACTGCCGTATAGGCAGCTCAGAAAAACAGGGACAGTCGCACGAAGGTTTTGACCATCATGCGACTGTCCCTGTTGCTTTATAATTTACAGAGAAAACTTTTAAATTTTAAGCTATCCGCTAACCACTAACTGCTAGCCACTAACAACTTAAGAGGGACTGTCGCATATGCGATAGTCCCTTTTTTTGCTGCTTTCCATACTTCTGTAACGCGTTACCTGTAAAGAGAAGAAGAAAAGAGAAAGGGAAAAAGAAGAGAAAAACATACATAAAAATTTAAAGCATAGCTTAAAAAAAGGTGACACATGTCCGCAGCTTTTTCTCTTATATGGGTGTCAAGGGCAAAAGCCCAAACCGAAACGGAAACGAGGTGCTGATAATGAGAAGGCTGCAATGGCTGAAAACCAGGACGGGACTTTTTTTCAGATCCCCGTATGCTTTGTCTGATGAATCAGGCGAACGGAGATTCGTACATCGTCCTCTGGTTTTTCCTGAAAGACATGGCCGGGACGATTAACGACAACGGCCTTGTCTACGTGTGGGGACAGGAAGCCATGACGACGCAGCTTATTGCCAAGTGCCTGCACCGCCGTCGGCCATTTATTGAAAAAGGGCTGGCCCTGCTGGAAAAACTGGAGCTCATCGAACGTGAAGGAAACGGCATTATTCGCATTGCCATCTGGGATGAATTACAGGATTTCCAGCGCGACGAAAAGAAGCGGGAACAGACGAAAGAACGGGTCCGCCGCTACCGTGAGAGGCAGCGCCAAGCTCAGCGAAGATAGTTCGGTGGATGCGGCGCCTGTCATGACGGCAACGTCAGCTTCTGATGAAATGGCCATGACGGCAGAAGAAGCGCGGTCTATGACGGCGAACCTGTGACGATGCCGAAAGTCATGCGTGACTACGCGTCGGTCCAGAAATATCAACAACTCTTTGGCCCCATGCAGGGCGAAGTTCGCCCAACAGCTCCATTGATTT
>ENA-OUNI01000616-OUNI01000616.1-human-gut-metagenome-genome-assembly--contig:-NODE-616-length-16139-cov-4.294654_pt1 | contig 16139 bp, 16 predicted proteins | sample MGYA00242499_ERZ504580 | MGnify/ENA primary metagenome ERZ504580 (study PRJEB26092, sample SAMD00036315) | human gut metagenome | host: Homo sapiens | study: EMG produced TPA metagenomics assembly of... | reverse complement strand
CTTCGGACAGGATTATAACTCTACATCAAGCGGTCATTCGATGATAGACATTAGTTGGAGGCTTCAGATTGTCCCCATATCTGTTTTGATAACCTGAAATGAATCCACTATGAATAATGTAGGTTAGGTGCCAGCTTGGAAAAGCCTTCCTTCTGGCCAGTTGAAATCAATCTGTTTTAATAAGAAAAAGCGATGAATAATGCAAAATATATAGTAACATGGATATGCTTGTTGTGGCTCACTATTGGCAGTTGTGTGGATAAATTCAATGCGCACTTGCCGGAGAGTAGTACGAGGGTGCTTATAGTTGAAGGTAACATCATATCAGATAGTACAGTCGTTTTTTCCTTGAGCTGTTCCTTTCCTTTGAATGTAGAAGGAATTCCTCAGGATTATAACAAGATAGATGCAGAAGTCAGTGTAGTAGGAAGTGATGGTTCTTGTTTTAATGGCACTTCTTTGGGAGATGGAAAATACCAAGTTGTAATTGGCTCTTTGAATAAAGATGCCAGCTATAGTCTGAAAATTGTGTATGAAGGGGATATTTATACTTCGGAGCCTCAATATCCATTGGAGACAGAAACAATAAATGACGTTACCTACGAGCAACCGGAAAAATACGGTGACATCTCTATCCGCTTTTCTATGCGGAGTGAAGATGGCGGATGTTATTTCTGGAGTTACGAGGAAGATTGGGAAGTGAGGGCAGTATATATCCCAAGTTCCGTTATGACCCTACCACTGATGAGGTGGTTGATTTTGATGCTACACCATATGCACGGGGATGGTGTCATGATAAGTCGGCTAAAATCATAGTAGGTAATATAGGAACAAATAAGGATACTCAATTGAAGGATAAGTGGCTCTATTCTATAAAGGCGGATAATAACCGTGTCTTTCATCATTATAGCACTTTGGTGAAACAGCGTAAGATTTCGAGGGGCGAGTACGAATATTATCAGGAGAAAATAAAAATCAATGAAGAAATGGGTGGATTGTTTATTCCTCAGCCTTCAGAACTTCCTACGAATATTATTTGCAACAATTCAGGCAAAAATGTAGTTGGTTATGTGGGAGTTAGCATGAATGTGGCAAAATATCGTATTTTCATTTCTGCCGATGATATATATTATAGGTTTCCTGACGGTTATTGCCAAGAATTTAGAGGTTGGGCAGATTCGTACATGGATTTATATGTGATGGGATATGCTATTGCTTATCCATTGATGGTAGGTTATGCATGGGTTTCCGGAGGTTGTACAGACGTACGCTATTTAGGTGCCAGCCTGGAAAAGCCTTCCTTCTGGCCGGATGAAATGAATTAATATTGAAATGATATGAAGAGAGTGATATTTTGTATTATAGGTTGGGTTCTTGTATTGGGATTACACGCTCAAATTGTTGAGAATATGCGTATTTATACAGACAAGGACTGCTATGTGGCTGGAGAAGATTTGTGGATAAAAGTTTGTGTGACGGATTCCTTGTCTCGTGGAAGCGTATTAAGCAAAGTAGCTTATGTAGAGATAAGTGACACGAAGCTGGTATACGCACAAGGTAAAATCGACTTGCAGAACGGGAATGGATGGGGGTGTATCAGACTTCCGCAAGTCATGCATACCGGAGCTTACCAACTGACAGCATATACGCGTTATATGAGGAACTATCCTATGGCTTGTTTCCCAAAGAAGTATATAGCCTTGCTTAATACTGTTCAGACAACAGAGGAGGATAATGTGGAACTTTTCACGGATTCCATTACCGTTTCACAAGCTTCCGGCAATCAGCTTTCCGGAGCGGACTTATGGACAGATAAATCGGTCTATGGGAACCGGAGTAAAGTAGCCTTGACATTACCCAATCTGCCTGCTGATGTCAAGGAGCTTACTCTGTCCGTAGTACGAAAAGACTATGTGCTGAAGGGTTTTCCAATATCAGCCGACGGGCAGAAGAACTATACAAGTGTTCCGGAACGGTCATTTGCGGCAGAGTGTGAAGGGCATATTGTAACCGGCAGGCTGATGGGAGCGCCTGCTGACAATGTAAATACACGTCTGGCATGTGTGGGCAAGGATATTCGTGTCTTTGACGGACAGCCTAAGGCTGACGCTATTTATGCTTTTTATACGACCGGAATAACGGATATGCAGGAGATTGTATTAACTGCATTACCGGAGGAGGAAAGTCCCTGCCGATTGGAGCTTGTTTCTCCTTTTGTCGGGGTGTTGGCGGAAAAACTTCCTAAAGTCTGTGTGTCATTTCGGAAAGAAGACTTGATAGAGCGTGGTTTCAGCGCGCAATTACATTCTCTTTTGCCGGTAGATTCTTCGTATAGCAAGAGTATATTGCAACAACTTTATGATTTTGTTCCCGCTTCCACTTATAATCTGGATGAGTATGTTCGTTTCAGGACTGTGAGGGATGTTTTTGTGGAATTTGTCAAGGGAATACGTATCAGTCAGCTGGAAGGTAAAGATGTCATCCGGATACTGCAACCGGATATAAGGAGATTCAGTAATATGAAAACACTGGTGTTGTTAGACGGGATTCCGTTTGATGACCATGAAACCATTCTGAACTATGATGCCCGTTTGATACACTATATACATCGTTATACTGGCAAATATACTTTTGGCGGGGAGTTGTATGATGGAATTGTTTCGTTTATAACCCATCGGGGAACATTGCCTGATATACGTTTGGATAAGAATTCACAGATGTTTTCTTATGAGTTTCCACAAAAGAGAATCGCATTTGTTGCTCCATCATACAATTCAGAGAAACAAGCCGGTTCTCGCTTACCGGATTTTCGGCATACACTTTATTGGAATCCGGAGATAACTTCCGCTATGGGTACACTCAACTTTTATACTTCGGATATGAACGGAATATATATAATTACCCTACAAGGAATTTCGGTTGACGGTAGGGAGATAAGGATGCAAAGCGAGTTTGTTGTTGGTGCTAACCATTAGTATAGATGGATAAAAAAGAAAAAGGGCAGAGAACTGAAAAGTTCCCTGCCCTTTATTCATTGTATTTAAAGGTGTTTTTTACATGGTTACGAGGGACTGCTTTGCAAGCAGCTTTTGTAGTTTACCGTTCAGTGTTTGACACATTTGTTCCATTACCCATTGCCTGATAGCGTTTGATTTGGTATTGTAACATAAAAATTTCATTTGCATTCTTTTTCATAATTCTCATCTTTTTGTGCTCTCCGCGTTTCGGAAAGCGGGTTTTTACATCTTTTCTTTTATCTTATAACGTTGCAAAGATACGAAATGTTTGCGAGAAATGTGTTTTATAACATAAAAAAACAGCCATTCATCCTTTATTTTCTTTAGAAATACTAGATTTTGCAATCTATATATGACAAATATGTTACGCAAGTTTCGCAAACTCTTCCTTGTTTTATACCTTTGTAAAAAGGAATATTTTAGTATGGAGAATATTGTCAGAACAATAAGAGCTTATTATCCGGTTTCAGATGAAGCATTGGCAGCATTGACACATGGTTTTGAAAAGCAAGTGTTTCCTGCCAAAACACTTATTATCCGTGCAGGACAATTTGATAGGCAAGTCCACTTCATAGAGAAGGGAATGACACGCTCGTACACCTTGCACGATGGAAAAGAAATAACGACATGGTTCTCTATGGAAGGTGATGTAGCTTGTGGCTCGTGGGATTTATATAGGAACAAAGCAGGCTTTGAATACGTGGAAACATTGGAAGAAACACTGGTCTATTCTATTTCCATTGAAACGCTTAATGAGTTGTATAAGTCAGATATAGATATTGCAAATTGGATGAGGGTGTTACAACAGGAAAATTTTCTTCGCTTACAAGATATTCATATATCTCGCCTCAACTTGTCTGCGTATGAGCGTTATGAAAAATTAATGAGTGAGTGTCCGGCCCTTTTTCATAGAGTGACTTTGGGACATATCGCTTCTTTCCTTGGCATTACACAACAATCATTGAGTCGTATTAGGGCAAAGGGGTATTTTTTAACATAGGATAAATTCCTATACATTAGAGTTTTGTATTTTTGTCCGCAAAAACAGAATACGTATGAAAACAGAATATGAAAAGTGCATGGCTGGCGAACCTTTTATAGGAAGTAGGGATCCGAAAATAGTGGAGATGATTTTGCGTACAAAACGTCTCCTGGCACAGTTCAATGCCACAGATTATGCCGATAGCAAGCGCAGGAGGGAGTTGTTGTGTGAGATGTTGGGACATGTAGGCAAGAATGTGCATGTGGATATTGACTTCCATTGTGAATGTGGCAAGCATATTTTTATGGGCGACAAGGTAATTGTCAACATGAATTGTACCTTTGTGGACAACAATCGTATTGACATAGGTAGCAACGTCCTGATAGCCTCTAATGTACAGATATATACGGCAACCCATTCTACCAAAGTAGATGAACGTATGGTGCAGGACTGTCCGGAAGGACAAGAAATCTGCCGTACGTATGCCTTACCTGTACGAATAGAGGATGGAGTATGGATTGGTGGAGGGGTTGTCATTTTGCCTGGTGTCACCATCGGGAGGAACAGCGTTATCGGGGCGGGGAGTGTGGTTACCCGTTCTATTCCTGCGAATTGTGTGGCAGTGGGAAATCCTTGTCGTGTGATAAAACAGATTGATAATATAGTATCTGTATGAGCATGTGTTGAGTAAATGTATTATCTTTGCATATATTACCATGTAAACAAGAGAGACTATATACTTGATGGGGAAATTGGCGGAACTTTGGCGGAGTCTTATCCTACGTTTTATCAACGCTGGAAGGCAGTAGTGATACCTTCGGCCATTATTTTTCTGATATTATATATACTTCAGCCGTTCGGTATTTCCCGGATAAAGGGAAGTGTGTTTGGGGTGGTTGCCGGTTCTGCATTGATTGCGGCAGGTGCTTCGGGAGTTTTCACCTATTTGCTTCCGGCATTATTTCCTGCTTATTACAAGGAGCAGAACTGGACATTGGGTAAGCATGTGTTGAATTTGCTGCTGATGTTGTTGCTGATAGCAGTGGGGATTTGGGCCTATCAATCATGGTTGATGGGAATGTGGTTGGACAAGCGGTTGTTCTTTCTGGCTTTGTCTTGGGTAATGGTGCTGGCACCTTTTCCTACCATATTTTTTCTGATGTGGAACCGCAATTTGCAACTGACCCGCAATCTGAAAGAAGCTATGGAGATGAACGGTCACCTTTCAAGGAGAATATCCCCGGAAGTTGGGATAGCGAGCTTGGAAGACAAGGTGTTTTCCTCGGAAGAAGCGTTGGTGTTTGCCGGTGGCACCAAAGAAATGCTGGAAGTAAAGGCCGGAGATTTCCTTTATGCAGAGGCAAAGGGGAATTACGTAAAAGTAGGTTACCGTTCAGATTCGGATAAAGAAAAGAAAATTACATGGAGATTGTTGCGTGCCACCATGAAGCAGGCAGAGGAAGCTGTCTCTGCTTGCCCTTTTATTATCCGTTGCCATAGGGCCTTTCTTGTAAACATCCGGATGGTGGTGAAAGTAGATGGAAACTCTCAGGGATATAAGCTGAATCTGGAGGGTTGCGAAGAGGAGGTTCCGGTTTCACGCGCATACGCCAAAGAGGTGAAAGCATTGATTGAAAACCGAACAAAGAGTTAGTCACTCGTCACAGAAATACGTTGTTCGTCACAAAGAGTTTGTTGGTTGTCACATATCCGGGCTGTCTGTCCCGGATATTTTTTTGTCTTATACCCTTCCTTTATGTTTGCGGCAGGAAACACAACGAATGTAAAGATATGAAACGGGAAACAGTCTTTGGGATATTGGGCGTATTACTTTATACACAGCCTTCCGTAGCGCAGAAATCAGTGACCGATACAGTACGTCTGAATTTTAATATAGACAGTGTCGCTTTGGAAGAAGTAGTGGTAAAAGGAGCCAGAACTCCTGCTGCCAACAGCCGTTGGAGCGATATGCATCCGGTGGAACTGGTTACGGTGGGCGGTGCGAACGGTGATTTATACAAGGCATTGCAGACTTTGCCCGGTACGCAAGTGCAGGGTGAAACCGGTGAATTGCTGGTACGTGGTGGAGGCAGTTACGAGACGCAGACTTTTATTGATGGAATGCATGTACTGAATCCCTATACTTCGAACGGAATAAATACCCCTGCTCGCAGCCGTTACTCTACATTTATGTTCAGTGGGGTAAACCTTGCTTCGGGAGGCGCTTCACAAGAATATGGAGAAGCGCTTTCGGCAGTCTTGCCATTGGAAACAAAAGATTACAGCAAGGTCGATAAAGTCGGAGTGAACGCTTCCGTTGTCGGTGTTGGTGGAGGGGGCACAAAGACTTTTGACAGAGGATCCTTGTCTGTTGACTTGAATTATCAGAACCTGGGTTTGTATGACAAGGTTTATTCGGGCAGGAGGGATTTCGAGGAGCCTTACCGGATGTTTTCCGGAGCTGTCCAGTTCCGTTATACTCCTGATGAAAGAGTGGTATGGAAGGTTTACGCACAATACGACCGGACGGACTTTTCCACTTACGAAGGGGATAACCGCAGATTGTTCGGGCTGGGTGAAGACAATATCTATGTAAATGCAACCTTTCGCAGGCATACTTCCAGAGAGTGGAGTTGGTTTGCAGGGGCGGCCTATTCTTACTATAACCGGAGAATGGGAGGAGCAGTTGTTTCGGGTGATAACTGGCTGGAACATCAGCAAGAGACGCATCTGAAGGCTAAAGTTTCCAAACGGCTGTCATCGGTATTCCGCCTGGATATGGGGATAGAGAGCTATATCCGCAATTACAGGAATCATTATCTGTTGTGCGGGACGGATGACAGCAATCGCATGTCGCCTACCATTGGTGCGGGTTTCTTTTCGATGGCTTATTATCCGATGGAACAATTGAAGATGGAGTTTTCTTTTCGCACGGAATACACTTCTCCGAACCGTAAGATGAATTTCTCTCCCCGGCTGGCGGCGAACTATTATTGGGGAAACATGATGCTGTCGGGGATTGTAGGGCGATACACACAGTTGCCCGAGAACAACTGTCTGGTGCGTCGGCCGCAGTTGATGTCGGAAGTATGTATGCAGTACAATTTGGGCATTCAGTACGACTATGAAGGGCGTTTCTGTAAAGCTGAACTTTATTATAAGGATTATGACCGTCTGGCATTGGAGGAAACGGATGCCGATACGAAAGCTGTATTCTTGACCTCCAACGGTTATGGACACAGCAAAGGCATAGACTTGTTCTTCCGTGATAGAGCGTCCTTCAAGAATCTGGAATACCAGTTATCCTATACCTATAATATAGCCAAACGTAAATATCGGGAGTATCCGGAACTGACTACTCCTCAGTATGCTACACGGCATAATGCAGCCTGGGTGGTGAAGTATTCCTTGCCCCGCCTGCATTCCATTGTCAGCGTGACCGACCGTTTCAGTAGCGGACGTCCTTATCATAACCCCATGCTGCCGGGTCTGATGAACGATGAAGTGAAGCCTTATAACAGTCTGGATTTGGGTGTGACCTTCCTGGCAAGCAAGAAGGTAATCATCCATGCTTCCGCCAGCAATATCCTTTGCCGGAAGAATGAGTTCGGTAAGGTGGATAACAAGGCTGTCCTGGCTTCCAGCGACCATTTTTTCTATGTAGGAGTATATGTGACTTTAGGCAAGAAGGCCGCCTACGATGTATCCAATTTTTAGACAATAACCCTTTTAAAATAAACAAAGATGAAAGCAATGATTATTTTTTTAGTATTTGTAATGCAAAGTGCCGCCCAGCTGCTCTTTGCCCAGAACTTGACTATTGAAGTGTGTGACATTGAAAAGGTGGAGGGGCATCTCTATGTCGCCATCTACAATTCGGAAGAAACATTCATGAAGAAACCCTTGACCGCCTTCCGGATAGATGTGAAAGATACGTCGCTCTCCATTCCTTGCCAGGGGTTACCTGCGGGTACGTATGCCATTTCGCTGTTTCAAGACGAGAACGGAAACGGGAAACTGGATACTGCCGTTTTCGGCATTCCTACAGAGAAGTACGGGTTCAGCAATGATGCTCAAGGCGTTATGGGTCCGCCGTCTTATGACAAATGCAGCTTCACTTTTTCCGGAGACACGACTTTGGTGATACATCTGAAGTAGAGTGATTATGTAAGTAAAAACGGGAATTAATTTTCTTTTGCGGACGATTTACACTATTTTTGTGGCTCAACCTTAATAATTGCATTATGAAACGAGTTGCACGACTTCTGGGATTTCTCGGACTGGTATGTTTGCTTGCCTCTTGCGGCAAACGTTCTTTCATTACAGACACTTCTTACCGCCAACGTGTGGAGCAGGACTTCAATCAAAAAAAAGAAAGGTTGCCGCAGGGCGATTTGTTTGCCATATTCGATACGGACTTGACGTCGTACGAACGCGAAGCTTTGGAGTTCCTTTATGCCTATATGCCTTTGGCAGACATTGCCGATTATTCCGGAGAATTTCATCTGATGAACGTGCGCGCCTCCCAAAAGGCTGCCGATGAGATGCCTTGGGGAAAAGTTATTCCTGAGGATTTGTTTCGTCATTTTGTACTTCCGGTGCGGGTCAACAATGAGCATCTGGACAGTGCACGGGTAGTGTTTTACGAAGAACTGAAGAATCGTGTCAAGTCTCTGTCCCTCTATGATGCCATTCTGGAGGTGAACCACTGGTGCCACGAGAAGGCTATCTATACTCCCTCCGATGCCCGTACCAGTTCGCCTTTGGCAACGGTACGCACGGCATACGGGCGTTGTGGCGAGGAATCTACCTTGCTGGTTGCCGCCTTGCGTTCGGTGGGTATCCCTGCCCGTCAGGTCTACACACCCCGGTGGGCGCATACCGACGACAATCATGCGTGGGTAGAAGCATGGGCGGACGGGAAATGGTATTTTCTTGGAGCCTGCGAACCCGAACCGGTACTCAACCTTGGTTGGTTCAATGCTCCGGCCAGTCGCGGTATGCTGATGCATACCAAGGTCTTCGGACGTTATGAAGGAGCGGAGGAAGTGATGTCTGTCACTCCTACTTATACGGAAATCAATGTAATCGGTAACTATGCACCGACGGCTAAGGCCACAGTTACGGTCATGGACGGACATGGAAATCCGGTGCCTGATGCTTGTGTGGAGTTCAAGCTCTATAATTATGCGGAGTTCTATACCGTAGCCCGGAAGCAGACCGATGCAGGGGGAAAGGTTTTTTTGACGGCCGGTAAGGGTGACATGCTGGTATGGGCTTCCAAAGACGGAAAATTCGGCTATGCCAAACTGTCTTTCGGTAAGGACCATGAACTGGTTGTGAAGATGGATAAGACTGCCGGCGACGGCCATGCGGTAGATTTTGAACTTGTGCCGCCCCCCGAAAATGCGGAGTTGCCGGCGGTTACGCCCGAACAGCGTGCGGCGAATGACCGCCGCATGGTCCATGAAGATTCCATCCGCAACGCTTATGTGTCTATGTTCATGACGGATGAGACGGCGCGTTATTTTGCCCGGCAGTACAAGCTCGACGAAGATGCCGTTTCACGGATACTGGTCGCTTCCAGAGGAAACCATCGGGTCATTGCCGACTTCATGGCACGGTTGCGCTCTGAAAAGTCCAAAAGAGGAGGTCTGGACCTGCTCCAACGGATTTCGGCAAAAGACCTCCGCGACGTTACACTGGAAGTTCTGATGGACCACATGCAATCCCGTATGTGCAAGAATGCCGACCATTTCCGCAGATATGTGCGCAATCCACGCGTAAGCAACGAGATACTGACCCCCTATAAAGGATTTTTCAAGAAAGCCGTCTCAAAGGAAGATGCTGAGGCATACAAGGCAGAACCGATGAAACTGGTGGCATGGGTGGCCCAAAATATCCGGGTAGACAATGACTGTAATTTGGGAGGGGCTCCCATTTCTCCGGAAGGGGTCTGGAAGGCCCGTGTGGCTGATGCCCATAGCCGTGACATTTTCTTCGTCTCCATGGCACGCAGCATGGCAATCCCTGCCCGTATCAACGGAGTGACCGGCAAAGTACAGTTGATAGGGGATGATGGTGCGATGGATGTGGACTTGAACCATCATCGGAAGAGCCGGTCTTTATGGCAGAAGGAATTGCTTCGAAGGGAAAGTTGGTGGCTTCCTATAAGCTATCCGTTCGTTGGATAACCCGAAATACTATTCTCATTTCACTCTTTCCAAACAGACCCCGCAGGGCAGTTTGCAATTGCTTTCCTATGACGAAGGCGATGCAGATATGGGCGGCGGTACTACATGGAGCAATCTTCTGAAGGAAGGAACAGCTCTGGAGGCCGGAGATTATGTTTTGGTGACCGGTACACGCCTTGCCAGCGGTGCGGTACTTTCTAAAACCACCTTTTTCAATATTCTGCCGGAGAAGACAACGGAAATTGAATTGGTGATGCGCGAGAGCGAGGATGAGGTGCAGGTTATCGGGAACTTTAATTCGGAGTCTCTCTTCACTCCGCTGCCGGACGCCGGCTCCGCAGCCCGGCAGAGTCTGCTGCAGGCTTGTGGGCGCGGTTACTTTGTCGTAGGCATTCTGGGTGTCAATCAAGAGCCAACCAATCATGCGTTGCGCGACATCGCTTCATTCAAGGCTGATTTGGAGAAGTGGGGGCGTAAGATGGTGTTGCTGTTCCCTGATGAGGCCAAAGCCGGCAAGTTCGCCCGCGAGTCATTCCCCGATTTGCCCTCTACCATTATTTATGGTATAGATACGGACGGTATCGCTGCGCAGATTGCAGAAAGCATGAAGTTGAAGCACAAAGAGAGCCTGCCGATATTCATCATAGCCGATACTTTCAATCGGGTGGTCTTTGTATCGCAAGGATATACCATCGGACTGGGAGAACAACTGATGAAGACAATAAAGGGGTTATAGGGCTTTCTGCATGAATTGTAAATAGTAATCGTCAAATAGTAAATCATCCGATGCTGTTATCGAAATATCATCTTTAACCCATCCCGGTGTGGAGATATTCAGTACCCTTACCGAAGCCCAGTTACGCAATCGCCTTGAGCCGGACAAAGGGCTGTTTATAGCTGAGAGTCCTAAGGTTATCAAGGTGGCTCTGGATGCCGGCTACGAGCCTTTGGCCTTTTTGTGTGAGCACAAGCACATCTATGGGGATGCTGCTGAAATCATTGAGCGTTGTGGCGATATACCCGTCTACACAAGCGGTAGGGAATTGCTTGCCGAGCTGACCGGCTACGTTTTGACGCGTGGTGTTCTTTGTGCCATGCGCCGTCCGGTTCCGAAGAGTATGGAGGACGTCTGCCGGGGAGCCCGGCGTATTGTGGTTATCGACGGGGTGGTGGATACCACCAATATTGGGGCCATCTTCCGTTCGGCGGCAGCTCTTGGCATGGATGCTGTGCTGTTGACGCGTAATTCCTGCGATCCTCTGAACCGTCGTGCGGTCCGGGTTTCAATGGGAACGGTTTTTCTTGTGCCGTGGACGTGGATGGACGGTCCTCTGGATACGCTCGGTGAGTTGGGTTTCCGCACGGCGGCCATGGCGCTTACGGACAATTCCATTTCCATAGACAATCCCGTTTTGAAGACCGAGCCCCGGTTGGCTATTGTGATGGGTACTGAGGGAGATGGTCTTTCGCACGAAGCGATTGCGGGAGCCGACTATGTGGTTCGTATCCCCATGCGCACGGTGTAGATTCGCTGAACGTGGCGGCCGCAGCGGCTGTTGCTTTCTGGCAACTTCGCGTTTAGAAGTGATAACTCAAAAAAGCATATATTATGTTGGCATATACTTATATTGAACACGGAAAGTTCGGATTGCTTGAGAAACCGATACCGGTATTGGAAGATGCACGTGATGCTATTGTGCGGGTGACACTGGGTAGCATATGCACCAGTGACTTGCATATAAAGCATGGAAGTGTACCGCGCGCCGTACCCGGAATTACGGTAGGACACGAAATGGTGGGCATCGTAGAGCAGGTGGGTGCCGAAGTTGAGTCGGTAAAGCCCGGCGACCGTGTGACTGTGAATGTGGAGACTTTTTGTGGTAAATGTTTCTTTTGTCGTCACGGATATGTGAACAACTGTACCGACACTAATGGCGGTTGGGCTTTGGGGTGCCGTATCGATGGCGGCCAGGCGGAATATGTACGTGTGCCTTATGCCGACCAGGGACTGAACCGTATTCCCGATACGGTAAGCGACGAGCAGGCGCTCTTGGTAGGCGATGTGTTGGCCACCGGCTTCTGGGCTGCCCGTATCTCCGAAATAACCGAGGAAGACACTGTACTCATCATCGGTGCCGGGCCGACGGGTATTTGTACCCTGCTTTGTTCCATGCTGAAGAAGCCCCGTCGCATTATTGTCTGCGAGCAGTCGGCTGAAAGAATCCGTTTTGTCCGCGAGCATTATCCGGAGGTGCTGGTCATTGGGCCGGAAAACTGCAAAGACTTTGTGAGGAAGCATAGCGACATGGTGGGGCAGATGTCGTACTTGAAGTTGCCGGCACGGAAGATACTTTCCGCTTGGCATGGGAGTGTGCCCGTCCCAATGCCATTGTCACCATTGTGGCGCTTTATGACCAGCCTCAGTTATTGCCCTTGCCGGAGATGTATGGCAAGAATCTTGTCTTCAAGACCGGTGGTGTGGATGGGTGCGATTGTGCCGAGATACTGCGCCTGATAGCGGCGGGACAGATAGATACCACACCGCTTATCACACATCGTTTCTCGTTGGAGGAAATTGACGAAGCCTACCGTATTTTTGAGAATAGGCTGGAGGGGGTGATAAAGGTGGCGATTGTGGTAGATAGAAAAAGAGGATAGCCAATGAAGGCTATCCTCTTTTTCTATGTAATTATTTACTTGCTACTTACTTGCTCAAAGCCTGAGCCACGTCAACCGCACAAGCCACTGTACATCCTACCATCGGGTTGTTACCGATACCCAGGAATCCCATCATTTCCACGTGAGCAGGAACTGATGAAGAACCAGCGAACTGAGCGTCTGAGTGCATACGACCCATGGTGTCCGTCATACCGTAAGAAGCCGGTCCGGCAGCCATGTTGTCCGGGTGCAGAGTACGACCAGTACCACCACCGGATGCCACTGAGAAGTACGGCTTGCCAGCCAATACGCGTTCTTTCTTATAAGTACCTGCAACCGGGTGTTGAAAGCGGGTCGGATTCGTAGAGTTACCAGTGATGGATACATCCACGCCTTCTTTCCACATGATAGCCACACCTTCGCGAACATCGTCTGCACCGTAGCATTTTACTTTGGCACGGGGACCGTCGCTGTATGCGATTTCACGAACTACTTTCAGTTCACCTGTGTAGTAGTCGAATTGAGTCTGAACGTATGTAAAGCCGTTGATACGAGAGATAATCTGTGCAGCGTCCTTGCCGAGACCGTTCAGGATGCAACGCAGAGGTTCTTTACGTACTTGTCAGCTTTAGCGGCAATCTTGATAGCACCTTCGGCAGCAGCGAATGACTCGTGACCTGCCAAGAAAGCGAAACATTTGGTTTCTTCACGCAGCAACATGGCTGCCAAGTTACCATGACCGATACCAACCTTGCGGTCGTCAGCTACAGAACCCGGAATACAAAATGCCTGCAGACCGATACCGATAGCTTCAGCAGCTTCAGCAGCGTTCTTGCAGCCCTTCTTAATGGCGATGGCGCAACCTACAACGTATGCCCATTTTGCATTTTCGAAACAGATGGGCTGAGTTTCTTCACAAGTCTTATAAGGATCGAGACCATGAGCTTCGCAGATAGCATTGGCTTCTTCGATGTCTTTGATACCGTTTGCGTTCAATGCAGCAAGAATCTGCTTGATACGACGGTCTTGGCTTTCAAATTTTACTTCTCTAATCATATGTCTTTCCTCCTTATATTATTCGTGACGTGGGTCAATGTGTTTAACTGCACCTTGCTCTTCAGTGAAGCGGCCGTATGTACCGGTAACTTTCTTCAATGCTTCATTGGCGTCTGTACCTTTCTTGATTTCATCCATAAACTTGCCCAGATGAACAAATTCGTAACCGCAGATTTCGTCGTTCTTGTCCAAAGCGATAGTCTTGATGTAACCTTCTGCCATTTCCAAGTAACGAGAACCCTTAGCCAACGTTCCGTATAATGTGCCTACCTGGCTGCGCAGACCTTTGCCCAAGTCTTCCAAGCCAGCTCCAATCATCAAACCGCCTTCAGAGAAAGCAGACTGAGTACGACCGTAAACAATTTGCAGGAAGAGTTCGCGCATAGCTGTGTTGATAGCGTCGCAAACGAGGTCAGTATTCAATGCTTCGAGGATAGTCTTTCCCGGGAGGATTTCTGATGCCATAGCAGCAGAATGAGTCATACCGGAGCAACCGATAGTCTCAACCAAAGCTTCCTGGATAACGCCTTCCTTTACATTGAGGGTTAATTTACATGCACCTTGCTGAGGAGCACACCAGCCAATACCGTGTGTCAGACCAGAGATGTCAACAATTTCTTTAGCTTTTACCCATTTACCTTCTTCGGGAATAGGAGCCGGTCCGTGATTAGGACCTTTCTTCACAACACACATGTGTTCCACTTCGTGTGAATAAGTCATAATTAGCTCTTTTTTTAAGTGATATAATTAAAAAAACGTAGTCCACTTTTATTAGTCGGGTGCAAAGTTAGTTGTTTTCCCCGTTTCTGCCAACTGTTCAATTTGACTTTTTTATTAAAAAGAAGTAATAAGAAGCTGAATTTCTGCGGAATGTAAAGTGGAGTTTGCAGTTGACTGTTTTTTCTCGTCTCTGATAGGGTTTGTGAATCAATAAGGTATGTGCTTGTTAATCAGGAAGTAATTTTGCCAACCCCTTGCTTGCGTCTTGGCAACTTTTGCCATGCCTATGGCAAAGTTTTGCCAACGCGGTGGCAAAGTCTTGCCAATGGTAAGGCAAAATCCTGCCAACTGGTTGGCAAGGCGAAGAAAATAAAGGGGAGTCCGTGTTTGACTATGGCTGCAAAGTCTTACCTTTGTGGCACATTAAATAAAATACAAACTATGATAGAAGTTACAGATGTGGCATTGCGCCAGGCTGCCGGTGAAGGGATGGATGCATTCATCGGCGTATTCACCGGTGCTTATAAGAAAGAAATAGGCGGAGAAATGACTGCCGGGACGATGTCTTTGCTTACCGGTGAACAGCATTCATTGTTGGCCTATCAGATATTCCGTGATGAAGTGATGGAAGGGGGCTTCTGCCAACTGATTCAAAATGGTTATGGCGGTTATATTTTCGACAATCCGTTTGCCAAAGTGATGCGTTTGTGGGGAGTGGGCGATTTGAGCAAGTTGGTTTATGCTGCCAAGAAAATATACGATAGCCATCGTGACGACTTGGAACGCGAACGCACAGACGAGGAATTTATGGCAATGTACGAGCAATATGAGGCTTTCGATGAACTGGAAGATGAATTTTTGGAAAAAGAGGAGGAATATACAGCTTTGGTTGCCGGCTATGTGGATGAGCATTTGGAGCTGTTTGCCAAGATTGTGTGATAGAGAGTAACGAGGAAAGGCATATTAGCCTATACCCATTCTTGCCTTTCGGTATTGGAGAGATGTGCTATCTGAAAGCTAAAATATGCGAGCTATGAATGCCGGGATGAAAAATGGAATTAATTTATTGATGATTCTTGTATTGTTTATCTCATGTGTACAAGAAAAAGAGGACAATAATGTCTTAAGACGTGTGGAAGCGTGTATGGAATTATTTCCTGATAGTGCCTTGTCGCTTCTGAGTCAAATTGAATGTCCCGAATGTATGAGAGGACAACAGAGAGCAGATTATGCTTTGCTTTTAACGCAGGCTTTGGATAAAAACTATTTGGATAATTTGCAGTCAGACTCATTGATAATGATAGCGGTAGAATATTATAAACAGGAAGGTGATAAATTGAAGGCAGGGAAGGCTTACTTTTATTATGGAAAAGTGATGTTGTTAAAGGAGCGCTTCTCAGATGCTATGCAGGCTTATCTGGAAGCATCGAGTCTCTTGGAAGAAACTAGGGATTATAAAGTACAAGGGATGGTCTGGGAATATATAGGGTATTTGAACTCGGTTCAAGGATT
>ENA-OUNI01000615-OUNI01000615.1-human-gut-metagenome-genome-assembly--contig:-NODE-615-length-16149-cov-3.335539_pt1 | contig 16149 bp, 19 predicted proteins | sample MGYA00242499_ERZ504580 | MGnify/ENA primary metagenome ERZ504580 (study PRJEB26092, sample SAMD00036315) | human gut metagenome | host: Homo sapiens | study: EMG produced TPA metagenomics assembly of... | reverse complement strand
CTGATGCGGTTGCCAAACCATCTTGATTGTAGCATGGAGGTTTTATTTGCCAAGGCTTTTTTATCTACCCTGGTTCAACCAGGGGTTTTGTTAAGCCTAAAGGCAGCAAAAAGGCGGGGCGTGGAATCTTCCACGTCCCGCCTGCTGATGGATAGCAGATCGCTTCAACTATTGTCCAATGGTGGTAAGGAACGCATTCGTCCGCATCTTGGCCACACAGATATTTTTGACGCATTTGCGCAGCGCCTCTCCGTACCCAATCGGGTCGTTTCGATAGGCCCGTTTCATGGAAGCCACCAGCGGCAGCTTCCGCAGCGGCCACACCATGCACAGCAGCTCGTCGTTACCTGCATACACGGCAAGGTTCGGGTTCATATAGCCCGTGCCGGTAAGGTTCATATAAGCATCTGTGATGACCATGCCGTCAAAGCCCCACTCTTCCCGGAGAAGCTGAGTAAGCAATGCGTAGCTTCCGCCGCACCACTGCGCGCCAATGCGGTTGAGGCTGGACATAATGCCATATGCCTCACCCTCCTTGACCGCGATCTCAAAGGGCTTGAGGTAGAGCTCCCGCATTGCCTGCTCATTGCACCAGGTAAATACGCCGAAGCGGTTAGTTTCCTGATCGTTGAGCGCAAAGTGCTTGATGGTAACGACCACGTTTTCACTCTGTGCGCCGCGCGTTACCGCCGCGGCCATTTTGCCGGAGAGCAGCGGATCCTCGGAATAATATTCAAAGTTCCGCCCGCCCAAGGGGTTGCGGTGCAGGTTGGCCGCCGGCGCATACCAAACGTGCGTGCCGAGCTCTGCGGCGGATTTGCCGATTGCCACGCCCATCTGTTGGGCGAGGCTGTCGTTATAAGTGCAGGCAATGATCGTTTCCGTCGGGAAGGCGATGCTCTCCTCTGAGGCGAAGAACCCGTTCTTCCCCTTGATGCTGGCGGGGCCATCGTTATCAACTGTGGCAGGGATGCCCAAGCGGTCGATTGCCCGCGTATGGTAGCCGCAGTCTCCAACCAAATTGATCATCTCATCCAACGTGAACTGATCCAAAAACGCATCCCAATAGGGATTCGTCGCGGTAAACATCCTGAAGGGTAATCGTGCCGGTTTCATATACCGCGCCCGTGGTGGGCACGGTGCCCTCCGTTTTCGGCGCGGGCTCCGTATCCGCGTTGCGCACGGCGTCGGTTAGCTTGGTCATGGGGCCTTGCGGATAAGTCGCCTCCGGATTGCTGCGGGAAAAATAGGTGATCTCCCCATTGACGTCGGAGAAGAGGTTTTGAATCGGCGCGCCGGTTTTATCATCGTAGCGCAAAACCTTCCGCTCGGCCAGAGGGAGCTGTTCCTCCGCCACGCTCTGGCGCACATTGCGCCGGACGCTCACGGTATAATCTCCCGCTTCCAGCACCCAAGCCTGCTCCTTCTCCCCATAGGAGGCCATATCAGAAAAGTCGAATTGGACAGTTACCGTTTGAGAGGCGCCGGGTGCAAGCAGCTCCGTTTTGGCGTAACCCGCCAGGCAGATCGCGCTCTTTTCCAAGCCGCCCTTCTGGTATGGCGCGGAGAAGTATACCTGCACCACATCCTTGCCTGCGCGCTGGCCGCAGTTGGTCACCTGCACCTCTGCCTTCACCGTTTCTCCATCTGTGGAGATCGAGTGGACGTCCCAGCGGAAATCCGTGTAGGAAAGGCCATATCCAAATGGATACTGCACTTTTTCCGGCGCAAAGGTTTCAAAATAGCGGTAGCCGACATAGATGCTTTCTTGATATTCGATATAGGTTTTCAGGGTGCCCGGATAGCGGTAGTTGCCAAAATTAGCGCTGGAAGGATGATCCTCCACCTGGTATGCAATCGTATCGGTCAGCCTGCCGGAGGGGTTCACCTTGCCTGCAAGCACATCAGCCACAGCCTGCATGCCAACGGTGCCCGGGATGCCGATCATCAGAGCTGCGTCAATCGTATCATACTCCTCCAGCCAGCCCATCTCCGGCATATTGGCCACGTTGAACACCACGATAACGTGCCGGTATTCCCGCGTTACATAATCAAGCACTGCCCGCTCTTCCTTCGTCAGGCGCAGGTTCTCCTCTGTCAGATCCGCGCCTTCAGAGCCGGAACGGCCATAGTAAAAGATTGCCGTATCCGAGTACTTTTTCGCATTCCGCTTCACCTTTGCGGTCATGCGGTTCACCGGCATCTCCACCTTTGCAACGCTGCCGAAGAGAAGCTTTGTCCCAAAGGAGAAAAAGTCTTTCGCGCCGAGTATTTCTTTCAAGTTGAGCGAATGCATCTGGCTCCAGCGTGTATAGGCGGATTTCAGCTCGGTATTATAAGCCACGCCCGCCTGCTCCAGCGCCGTATAAAAATCTGTCACATCGCTGCTATCGATTTGCCCAGAGCCTCCGCCGCCATAGTACGGCTTGACAGATGCCGCTCCAAACACGTTCACCTGCTTCCCCTCCAGCGGCAGGCAATTGTTTTTATTCTTTAGCAAAACAATTCCCTCAGCCTCCGTTTGGTAGGCAATCTGCTGTGCATATTGCTGCGCTTGGCTCTGCTCGCCTGCCGCCTGCGCCGCGGGCAACCCCACCTGTAGGAAAAGCGCACCCGCCAGCACTAGGCTGAACAATTTTTTCCCTGTTTTCATAAACTCCCTCTTTTCTGTGAACAATCTGAAACACTTTGCATCGAATCCGATCATCGTCAAAGCATTACGGAAGGATTATATAATAAATAAAGCAAATAGTCTAGTATTTCTCTAATAAAAATGATATTATTTAGACAAAAGGTACAAATTGAACTTTTTTATTTGAAAACCAGAAAAAGCTGGAGAAAAAGTTCTCCAGCTTTTTTCACTCCACTCTTCGGCCATTCTTCTTGCTTATGCAATCTGTACCGCCGTTTGATGGGTGAGGCCGGGCATTGTTGCCTCACCCAGGCATCCGCTGTAACGCTCATAGAAAAAGCCCAGCCTGCCTTATAATCCGCCTTCCATGGCTTACTCTTGCCACAGTAGTGCACAATCACCACGTTTTCTTTTACCCAATCCATGTCAACATGTCGGCTCGGGCGAGTCAGCAAGTTGTGATTGAGCAGATAACGATCGTCTAAATTATAGAGCAACGCGTCTATAGCAAGCGTGCTGCCGCCATACATCCCATTCAGGATATCCTGATCAAGCAAATAAAGCTTCTCCCGATTTTCACGGATGTAATCAAAAACGGCTTGCACATCCTGCACCTCGCGCAGCAGCTGAAGGTTCATCAGCATGACGCCCGCGTTGATATACTTGCTGCCCTCCGGCATTTGAAGCCGTGTGCGGTTGAGCCATTGCATCGGGCCGAACTGATGGGACGCTGCCGCAAACAGATTCCCCTTGAAATCCAGCCGGTAGAGCTGATCGATGGAATGGACGACTACCAGGTCCGGATCAAGATACAACACTCGGTTTACCTCCCGCGGCAGAAGCTGTGCTGCAAACAGGCGGTAATAGGTCTCCTTCGGGAGGCGCTCCAGAACGGGTGCATCTGCAAACATTGTATGCGGAACCTGAATGTTCACAAGCTCACATCGATCCATCGGCACATGCTCCTCGAGATAGCGAAAATCCTCCCGCGTTAACGAGGAATGCGCCACAAACACGCGAAAATCACGGTTGGAGTTTGAGGAAAGCAGCGAGTTGAGCATCACAGTCAGCGGTTGGATGTAGCCGGAATTGAGCGTTACCAATATATTCATTTTCATGAGAAAAGCCTCCTGTTTTTGATCTTGCCCCTATCATAAGGGCTTCAACTTACAAAAAAGTTACAAAAATCTTTCAGAAGGCTTTTGTTTGCGTGAAGAAAGATTGCATGAACTGGCAGCAAGGCAAAACAGCAAGCGTCAAAATTCTATCAAATCCGTTATGAAAAAATGGGCACTTACTGCTCTTCCTTTTGCGCTTTCACCATTTTTGCACGCCTGGCCAAATCCATTGAAACAAGCAATTGTTTGTGCTATTATTTATATAAAGTTCTATATGAATTAATTTCGATAGTGGTTTGAAAAATCGTGGATTTGGTATCGCCGGTTTTGCCTAAATATAAAAGTTCATGGGGAACACGGGAGGAGAATGCCATGCGCGCAGATGTGCTGCTTTTCTTTCAGGGGCATATGGAGCGCTGCCCTTGTATGAGCAGTTGGAAAAGAGAATTTTGGCCAAGATTGCAAACACCAGGCTCAAAGTGCAGAAATCGCAGATTTCCTTTTATAACCGGTGTATGTTCGCCTGTGTTTCTTTCGCCAAGGTGCGCAAAAAGCAAGATTGCCCGCCCGCCTACATCGTGATCACCTTCGGCCTAAACCGTAGGGTTGAATCCGAGCGGATTGACGTTATAACCGAGCCATATCCCAATCGATGGACGCATCATATGCTGGTTGCTAAAGTGGAAGAACTAGACGATGAGCTGATGATGTGGCTAAAAGAGGCTGCCGCTTTTTCGGCAATTAAGTAACCGGGGAACATCATGTCAGCAGGGCTTATGGACAAAGGATAAGACCTGCATCCATAGAATGTAATCGCCGTATTCTTGCATCAGTGTACAGGGGTACACATCGGTTTTTAGCACTGTGGCTGCATTATCCTCCTTGCTTTCCGGCAAGGAAAGCTGCGTCGTCTGCCTTGCCAGAAGCACGGCCACAGGCTGAACACTTCAAAGAACCGTCAAGGCGTCCCAGACGCAGGATGATAAGGTCGCAGGGCGACGCCTAGCTGTCGTCAGTCGAGCCGAGAACGCAGGCAGCATGCGTTTGGGCACGCCTGATGGCCATGTTCCCCCTGCACATTGATGCTTTGCTTCATTTAAAAAACAATTTGAAACGAGGGAAATGAAATTGAAAAAGTTTTTTGAGGAATTCAAAGAGTTTATCTCAAGAGGAAATGTGCTGAATCTGGCTGTTGGCGTTATTATCGGCGGTGCTTTTTCTTCAATCGTTACTTCCTTTACCGATAACATTATCAAACCGATTATCAACTGCATCGGCGGCAGCCAGGTTCAGGGAAAGCTCCACCTGATCGGCGACAACTACATAGACTACGGTGCGTTCCTTTCCGCCGTGATTCATTTTGTTATCATGGCCTTTATCATCTTCATCATTGTTAAGGCTGTAAATAAAATGATGTCGCTCGGCAAAAGAACAAAGGAGGCGCCATCTGCACCGACAACAAAAGTGTGCCCATTTTGCAAAAGTGAAATAGCCGTAGATGCCTCCAGGTGCCCACATTGCACGTCTGAATTGCCGTCCGTTGAGTAGTAACACGGTATCATCGCATCGTCTGTGGCTGAATAGAGCACAAAAGAAAAGGGGGACTATTGCAAAATGAAATATTTTGCAATAGTCCCCCTTAATTCTGCGTTTATTTATGCATGATGCAACGCGCCCTTTGTTGCCGCTCTCCGTTTCTCTTATCGTGCACAATCGAGCTGCCTAATTTCTCTCAAATTTTTCTGCGTTATTCATTCGAGCCCATAGCTCACCACTCGTTATTAATTTCAAAAATCCGTTAGGCGATACCGGTAGGGAACAACACGTTTTTTGAGAAGCCTTGAAAACATTGCGTATTCCCGCCGGCAACTTTTCCAGGAACAGAAACGCAGGCAACGGTGAAATCGTTCTACTTGCAGTGTTTGGGCGCCTGATGGTATCGCCTAGTGAACCAAAAAAACCAAAATCCCGCCGACATAAATCGACAGGATTTTGGTTGTGGCCCGCCCGGAGGATTCGAACCCCCGGCCTTCAGAATCGGAATCTGCTGCGATATCCAGCTTCGCCACGGGCGGGTATTCAATCATATGCCTTTTCAAGGCGACTGTTATTTTACCACGCCTTCCTGAAAAAAGCAACCGTTCCCACCAAAAAATCAGGAAGGGGCGCACACCGCCTATGAAAGAAACGGCCCGGAGCAAAATCCCGCCGCCGGGCCGAGCCATCATTGCCGCACAAATACGGATTTGGGCTGCCCGCAGCGCGGGCACTGCCAAGTTTCCGGCAGTTTTTCAAAGGGTTCGTCTCCGTCATAAACATAACCGCAGACAGAGCAGACCCACTGTGGCTTCTGCTCCTGCTCAGGCACGGTATGCTCCACTTTCTTCGCATTCAAAAAATCCTGGAAGGCTTTGCGGGTGGCATCCTTCATATGCTTTTGATAGTCGCTATAGAGCAAGGGCTCTCCGTCGCCGTTCCATGCATCCGTCACCTCACAGGTATAAACCGTGTGTGTGGAAAGGTCTTTTGCCTCCAATACGCGGCAGCGCAAATAGGAGGCAGCATCCAGCAATACAGGTAGGCCGTCTTTTACAGCATACTCGACATTCTCCCACTTTTCCACTTTACGTGCGGACTGAAAACCGAAATTTGCGATCAAAAACGGATCTGCATCTGCACGCAGAACAGAAATGGTGAGTTCCCCTGTTTTCCGGATGAGCTGATTGGTTAGATTATTGCGCATGCTGCCGAGCATGAGCAGCGGCGGCATATCGGAAGTGACCTGCATCATCGCATCCACAATACAGCCGCCGAAGGAATCTCCATTTTTTACCCCTACAACATACAGGCCGTAAGAGAGCTTAAACAAAGCGGTTTGATCCATTTTTCTAACGCCTCTCTTTCCTGCGAAGCAGGCTCACGCCTCCTCAAAAAGATCCTTTCCTACGCCGCACAGCGGGCAGACCCAATCCTCCGGAAGGTCTTCAAAGGCAGTGCCCGGGGCAATGCCGTTATCCGGATCGCCGACCTCCGGATCATATTCATAGCCGCAAACGGTGCAAACATATTTTTTCATCAATCATTCTCCTAACATGTATTGATTTCCAGAGATTTCCTCCGGATATCCAGATTATAGCGCATAGTAAAATGATTGTCTATCTTTTTTAAAATATACATTTACCGCTCTTTTCTATGGGTAGATTTTCGTTTTTCACACACGAGCATTTGCCATTAAAAATGAAGGAAACGGGAGATTTCAAAAGTACAATCCCGTTAAATTAAAAAAACGGGCAAAAAGCTTGACAGGCCCACCCCGCTTATGGTATGCTATGCAGGCACTGAAAAAGGTAAGACGATACAAATGGAGGTTTTACTATGTCAACCTATATGCCGAAGGCGGGCGACATCACCCGCAATTGGTATGTGCTTGATGCAGCAGGCAAGCCGATGGGCCGCGTAGCCGCCCAGGCCGCCATTCTGCTGCGCGGCAAGCACAAGCCGACCTTTACGCCCAATGCCGATTGCGGCGACCATGTCATTATTATCAACACTGACAAGGCCGTTCTCACAGGCAACAAGCTCCAGCAGAAGATGTATTACCATCATTCCGGCTATATCGGCAACCTCAAAGAGGTCAAGTACAGCACGCTGATGAAAACGCGCTCTGATTTCGCAATGCAGCTCGCCGTGAAAGGCATGATTCCGGATACGGTCATTGGCCGCAATGCGCTGACCCGCCTGCGCGTTTATAAAGGCGCTGACCATAAGCATGTTGCTCAGAAGCCTCAGGAATGGGCGTTTTAAGGAAGGAGGAGAAGGAATATGTACGATAGCAATCCCTATTTTTACGGCACCGGCCGCAGGAAAAAATCCGTTGCCCGCGTGCGTGTTTATCCCGGCACGGGCAAGATCACCATTAACGACAGGTCCATCGATGATTATTTCGGCCTTGAAACGCTGAAGCTCATCGTTCGCCAGCCCCTCGCGCTGACGGGTACGACGGAGAAGTTCGATATCGTCTGCCGTGTCAACGGCGGCGGCGTGACCGGCCAGGCCGGCGCAATCCGCCATGGCCTCTCCCGCGCCCTGCTTCAGTATGACGAGGCTCTCCGCCCCGCGCTGAAGAAGGCAGGCTTCCTCACCCGCGATCCGAGGATGAAGGAAAGGAAGAAGTACGGCCTCAAAGGCGCACGCCGTGCACCGCAGTTCTCCAAGAGATAACAGGACTGCTTTTCGTTTTTTTCATTTTAAATGTGGCAGATCGCAAGCCCGCCTTTCGGACGATTGTCCGAAAGGCGGGCTTTTTCTGTTTCCGTTGAAGTTCCCCGATGTGAAGGGCTGATCACTTCAAACCGCGCCCCACATTTCGCGCCATTTGTTTGTACACTGCCAGCCCGCACAGTAACAGCACAGGAAAGCAAATCGCCGCAAGCAGGCCAGCCTTCAGATTGCCATCCGCCGCATCTGAAACGAAGCGACCAGCGAAGGCCGGCAGAGCACCCCAGATCCCCCGCAAGCGCAAGCAGAGCAAACATTGCTGTTCCTCCCCTGGGGCAGGAAGCGGAAGCAAGGCTGAAAGTTCCCGGCCACAAAACCCCTACAGAGAGGCCGCACAATCCACAGCCTATGAGGGAAAGGAGCGGATTTGGGCACAGCGACGCAAGCAGATAGCTCGCAATACATAGCGCGCCACTCCCCGCCATAAAGGCTTTTAAGTGAATTTTTTCGCTGAATTTTGCGTAAAATACGCGGGACAGCCCCATCAGAATTGAAAACATGCATGGCCCGGCCAAATCCCCAACGCTCTTGGAAATTTGCAGCCCGGATTCCGCAAAAGCGGAGGCCCACTGGCTCATCGCCTGTTCAGAGGCGCCTGCGCAGACCATCAGCAGGGCGAACACCCAGAATATGCGGCTAGAAAACAGCTTGCGCACCGGCATCGCCTCCCCTGCATCATGCAAGGATGCAATAGGCACCTGCGAATAATAAAGTGCATTGCACAGCGGAACCGCCGCCCAAAGAAAGCTGAGAAGCCTCCAATTCGCAATTCCGAATACGGAAAAGAACAGCGTGGAAACAAGGATGACCAAAACACAGCCCCAGCAGTAAAACGAGTGCAGTAGCTCATCGCTGCTGCTTTCTGATCCGTAGGGCAAGCCTCCACGATTGGGCTGACCAGCACTTCAATCAACCTCCGCCAACGGCATACAGCCCAACCGCAAGCAAAAGCCCCCAATAAGGGTCAGAGAACAGCTCCGGCAATATTCCCAGCCCTGCAAGCCCTGCGGCCGCGCAGATATGAGCCGCCACAATGGCTGCTCGATAGCCAATCCGATCCACCATTTGGTGCTGAGCAGATCCACAATCAGTTGAATGCCAAAATTGATCGTGACAAGCGATGTGATTTTATCCAGCGAAATTTGGTAGGAACTCTGGAACGTGAGGAATAGGAGCGGGATAAACGTGTTGACGATCGCCTGCGTGATATAGCCCAAATAGCTGGCATAGAGCGTATGGTTATAATTCTGCCTTATTTTTTGCATGCCGCTGTCTTCTCCTGTCCCATTTTCTTTATTCAACATATAGATCCCGCACGCCTTCCACTGCACGGATGCTTTCCACGATCAAATCAAGCTCATGGAGATTGCGCGTATAGACCAGCACCTTAAGCACCGGTGCTTTTTCCGCTTTCCTTCCTCCCCATCCACATTAAGCAGCTCCATGGAGGCAAGCTCTCCCCCACAGCGGCGGACTACCTTCCCCACGCGGGAAGCCTGTAGACCAACGTCCTCCACCTCAACATAGAGGTTTCGTCCGGCATTCCCACGAGCGGAAATACGCTTAAGCAGGTTGAGTGTCAGATAAATCACCAACGTGGCGATCAACGCGCCCGCATAGAAGCCCGATCCCACCGCAATACCCACGCAGGAAACCGCCCAAAGGCTAGCAGCGTGGTAAGCCCCTTCACGCTAAATCCCTCGCGCAAAATGGTGCCTGCGCCCAAAAAGCCAATACCGCTGATAACCTGCGCGCTCATGCGCGTTGGATCAATCTGCATGACCTCTTGATATTGATCGGTAAGGAAGCTTGAGGTGATCATCACCAGTGCAGCGCCCACTGCTACAAGAATATGCGTGCGAAACCCGGCGGGGCGATGGGAATGCTGCCTTTCATAGCCGATGAATCCGCCGCAAACGGCGGCGAGCACCAGCTTAAAGGCAGAATCCAAAGCCAGCCTCAAAATATCATTTTGCCATAGCGAAAGAAAAAAAGCTTTCATCTAAGCCCTCCAATTTGGTATCAGTTTTGTCAGAGATCCCGCTGTTTTTACTCAGAAAGTCTTGCATTCGGTCAAATTTTGCGTACAATAAAGGTAATCTATCATTTTTGAAAAGGAGCCGCCTATGAAACAATTGCGGATCATTTCCCTCATCTGTGCCCTGTGCCTGTTCTTGAGCGCCTGCGCCTCGCAGCAGCCAGAGGACGGCAGCTCTACAGAGCCGCCCAACACCGTGCGCATCACAATCCCGGAGGGAGCCAGCGCTGCTGATATCGGCGGCCTGATGGAACAGAACGGCTTGTTCACCCGCTCTGAATTTCTTGCAGAAGTAAACCGCGGCAATGCGGACAGCCCGCTCGTACAAGAGATTGGAGATTGGGAAAACCGAGCGTTCCTTCTGGAGGGGTATTTGTTCCCCGACACATATGAATTTTATCGGGACGACAGCCCCGAACGCGTTATCCAGAAGCTGCTGGACAATTTGGAGAAAAAAATAACCGGCACACAGAAAGCCCGTGCCAAAGAATTCGATATGACAATGGATGAAGTGCTCACTTTGGCTCCATCATCCAGGCTGAAGCAGGGGATCCTGCACAGATGAAAACGGTCTCTTCCGTTTTGCACAACCGCTTAAATAGCAAAAGCCACCCAAAGCTCGAATGCGACGTTACAATCTTTTACCTGGAGCAGGAGGTGCAGCCCTATCTGACGGAAGACAAAGATCGGTTCAACAGCTTTTATAACACCTATAAATGCACCGGCTTACCAGAAGGCCCAATCTGCAACCCGGGTATGGACGCGATCAACGCCGCTCTCAATCCGGAGCAGACGGATTATTTCTATTTTGCAACCGATAAAGCAGGCAAATATTATTATGCCAAAACCCTTGCAGAGCATCAAAAGAACTGGAACGCGATCAAAAAAGTAAATGCAGCTCTGACAACAGCCGCACAGGCAAATACAAATGCGGATGATTGAAGGCCCGACGCTTATTTTTTCAGCGCAGTGGGCAATCGGCAAGGCAACCATGCTTGCTCTTGGGTTTTGGCCTGGGCTGTTTATCCCGTCACGCATCGGTTCGGCCGACCAGCGAACTCAATGCATAGCATTCTGTTCAAAAATAGTGTAAGCGATCTTAGATAAAAACGCAATCCCTTGAAAGCAAAAAGGAACAGGCAATTGAAAGAGGCTATTGTAAAATAAATTTGCTTGACCAAATGCACAAAGGATCGACCTAGAGGCAGAAAAAGCACGTCTTTTCGGAGCATGTAAACACCCGAAAGACGTGTTTTTTGCATTTTTGCAGCACTGCCTTTGCAACAGCACTTTTGCACGCTATTTCAGAAGCCACAAGGCGGCATAACCTCCCAGCCATGCCGCCCCTCAAACCAAAATTCTTTTTAGACTATTTTCTTATTTGTGCATGGCCGCGCTCTTCACGGGCGCTTGCTTTGCCCCGCTATCAAACATCTCCAACGCTTTCACGCTGACCGCAAAGCACCCTGCCAAGCCCTCGAGATTCATATTATCATAGGTATCGCGCCGCGTATGATAATAATCCTCCAGCTTATGGTTCAAGCCAGTTATCCCCGTTGCACGGAAACCAGCCTGTGCGAATGCGGCAGAGTCCGTCGCACCGCCGAGCGGCGGCACCCAGCCCTTTCTACAGCGAATTCCAAGCTCTTTGGCCGCTTCCATAAACAAATCGGATACATCCTTATCCGCTTTGACGGTACCATTGAGGTCTCGGTAATTGGTCATGAGATATTTCGGGTCGTGGATCGTGTCATAAGAGAAGATAAAGGTAGGCACATCGTCAAACTCTCCTTGATGCTGCTCGCACCAAGCCTTTGCGCCACGCAGCCCCGCTTCCTCCGAGCCGGAGAGGATCACGCCAATCTCCGTATTTTCTAATTCAATGCCGGCATCCTGGAGCTCTTTGAGGATGGAAATGCCCATATAGCAGCCGGAGAGATTATCGTTTGCGCCGTCCACAATGCGGTGCTTATTCCACATCCAGTACAGGCCGATCATAAACGGCACAAAAACAAGGCCGCCCAGCGCCGCTTTCCAAGCGCTGTGGAAGGATCAAAGCCGCCGAATTGAAAACCATTCTGCACAATGAAGATAACAGAAAGCACCAAATAATAAACTAATCCAAGAAAACAAATGACTGCGTGTCCTTCAAATCCAACACCACCCAGCCTATAGTTGACCGGCCATTCCCATGCGGCATCCGGATGGCCGTTGAAAAAGATGCGGCGTTTTACTTCGCCCTTGCAGCTTTTAACAGCCGTTACGTTATGGCCCGTTTTCTCTGGGAAAACGGGATCAACTAGCTTTTTATACAGACCAAATTGCATAAAGCAAATGAAAAGGCCTCCTAGTAAAAGAATAATCGAGGCAAGCGGGAAAAAGAAGTAGCAGGCAATCGCCAAAAGGGCGGCTGTTATTGTAAAGTAAATCCAACCAAAAAAGGAGCCGGGGTTTTCTTTGAAGGCTTCAACCTGCACACGGTCGCATCCGCAATCCTCCCGCAGGACTTTCGCCATGTACTCGCAGGCCTGTTTCTCCCCCTCCGAGCCAGGCGAACGCTTATCAAGGTTTTTACAGATATAGGTAATCTCATCTACCATATACTGTGCCGCAGAATCTTTTCTCTCGATAATTTTGTTTAAATCCATAAATGATCCCCCCAATTGTTAAATTTTATTTATATTTTATCACGAGTATTCTTAAAAATATGGATAATTTATTAACAAATAATTAACTGAATTTTAATAAAAGTTAGAATTATAATTCTGTATAACGTATCGCAACAAAAAGGCTGGCGCTTGGGGGATCTGTGATCCGAAAAGGCGCCAGCCGCGGCATAAATTTTTTGAAAGCCCCGTGCAAAAGAGCTGTTGCACAGCGCTTCATTGGGAAACAAACTGCAAAGCGTATTTTAGGGAAATTGGTCCTACAAGGGACAAAGGTCCAAAAAATGTTTGAAGGGGCCGGCCGCAAAATGCTTTGCAGCGCGCAACAGCCTCCCCTTTTTATCCTCTAAAATTGGTAGATCTGTCAAATGCAATCGTCGCGTTTACCGTTGCATCGCCCACGATTGGCGCGCTGGCCTTGATCGTTGCATTGCTAATAATCCGATAGTGCGCGGAGCGCATCGTTTGGCTCTTTGCATCAATCGTGCATACAATGGTCGTGCCCGAATAAGTCTGATCCAAATCATGCAGGGTAACAAGCCAGCTCAAGCTTTTCATCTGCTCATCAATCTCATTGGCCTTGAGAATGTCGACGACCTGGCCGTGCTTCGTCTGAAGCGGTTTTCTCGCCTGCTCATAGGAGATATGCTCATCCTTCATCCGGATGGTAATCATATACGCTCCATTCTTCTCCACGCAGGAGGCCGATGATACAGCGCCCGCGGATAGCGGCTTGACCAGCTTTGATTTTCAACTGGAAATGCCGCATTGTGGCTTGCGCCCTTTTTCACGGTAATGGGGTCCGGATTCAACGTGCCATTTTTCTTCAGCGCATCCTGAACCTTATTGGCAATGTTCGCAATCGCGCCGTCCCCCTTTACATGAAAGGAAATCTCCTCTATTTTTTTAACGCCTGGTTTCTCTATCTTGACCTTATTCGCTGCTACATTGAAATAGGCGATGATCTCCGCTTTCGTTGACGGTTTTTGAGTTTGGACCGGCGATTTTTTCGTAGTGTCAACCTGTTTAGCTGTCTCCTTTGGCCGGTCAGAAGCTTCGGTTGCAGTGCTATTGGAAACAGAAACTCTGCTGGATTCCAAACCTTCTTCTTCTGATTGCGAGATTCGGAGATAGCCTGCGATTCCCAGGATTGCCCCGCTGTATTTTGAAGGTACTGTCGGTTGCCCCAGGCTCCGTTTCTGGCCCCTTGCAGGCAGCCAGCGAGGCCAGCAGGCAGCTTGCCGCCAGAATCGCCGTTAATTTTTTCATGGTTGTGTTCATTCGGCTCTCTCCTTACTTCACCCATCGGGCAAATAACGTTTCAAAGATAAAATTTTGTAAGCTGACGTTCTATCTGCGCCAACGCCGTACAATTCAGCAGCCTAGCGCAAAAAAGGCCGTCGTTATGGTGCTGTTCTCCCGCTCCGAAGGCACATACCATAAGCTGACGGTATCTATTATAATTCTTTATAGATGCGGTATTTATCCCAGGGCGGTTTTACCTTTAATTTTATAATAAGAATTTATATCATTCCTGATAGAAAGATAAACGATTTGTTTATGGACATGCATCGTCTGGAAAGTCTGGAATGTTTCAAATAGAGATTGCACTCTTTGGGGCAAGCGTGTATAATCGTTTTGAGTTTCTTCGCCCACGTGGGAGCCGGCTTCAAGCCTCTTCTGCCAGCGGCGAAATCCCAGAGAGAAAAAACAATCAAAAGCCGCTGATGCGGCAAGGAGGTTATCTATTTTGGCCGATACTTACGATATTTGGGGGAACCTGAACCCTGATGCCCCTTGGGCGGAAATGCTCAGCGAGGATACACAGCTGCCCCTGTGGGATGGCGAGGTACCCGGGTTTGAACAGGCAATCGGTCAGCGCAGGCCTTCGATCACTTTTTCCCCGCGCCCGGCGATGGAACGTGGCTGTGTGATTGTAATGGCTGGCGGCTCTTATACGAGCAAAGCTGTGCACGAGGGGAAAGTGGTGGCGCAGAAGATCAATGAGGCTGGAATCCACGCCGCCGTGCTCGACTACCGTGTCGTCCCCTATTCACGCGACATCATTTTGCTCGATGCAAAACGGGCTGTGCGCTATCTTCGCTATCATGCAGAGGAAATGAGCATCCTGCCGGATAAAATCGGCGTGCTCGGCTTTTCAGCCGGTGGCAATCTCGCCTTCCTCTCCTGCGCTTATGCGGACGACGGCGACCCTACCGCGGCTGATCCGGTAGAGCGCGTATCCTCCCGCCCGGACGCCATGCTGCTGGGCTATGCGGCCGTGATGTTCAAGGAGGAGTATGACGACGACGATGAATTCGATCTCGTCGCCTATTTTGATGTTGTGCTGGAGGACAGCATGCAATTTCCACCCGCCTTTATCTGGCAGTCGATGCGCGACGGGCTTATCAATTATCAAACTGCCCTGACGCTCTGCAACACGCTTGCCAAGCGTGGGGTTCCCGTGGAAATGCACCTGTTTCCTTATGGCGACCATGGGCAGGGGCTTGCCGCTCCGGAAAACGGGGATGGCTATCATCCGCTCTCGGCCCGCTGGAGCCGCCTGATGAACGAATGGTTAAGCTATTATGAGTTTTCAGCAAAAAAATAAGGAAGAGAATTCGTTTGTGGGAAAGGCGGCTCCCTTTCTTCCAAGCGGAGTGCGAAAGGATGAGGCATTGAGATGAAACATCAGGATCTGATCAGTAAGATGACGCTGGAGGAAAAAGCAAGCCTCTGCTCCGGCAAAGATTTTTGGCATCTGAAGGGGCTTGAAAAATTCAACATCCCAGAAATTATGGTTTGCGATGGCCCACATGGCCTGCGCAAGCAAACCGGCAGCCAGGATAACCTCGGCATCAACGGCAGCGAGCCTGCCACCTGCTTTCCAACAGCCGCCACCACTGCCTGTTCCTGGAATCCGGAGCTGCTGCATGAGATGGGCGGCGCGATTGCGCAAGAGGCGCTTGCAGAAGGTGTGAGCGTTGTGCTCGGCCCCGGCGTCAACATTAAGCGTTCGCCTTTGTGCGGCCGAAATTTTGAATATTTTTCAGAGGACCCGTTGCTTGCGGGCGAATTGGGCGCCGCTTTTATCAACGCGCGCAGGAGCAAGGCGCAGGCACCTCGCTTAAGCACTTCGCCTGCAACAATCAGGAGACGCGCCGTATGAAGGTCGATTCCGTTGTAGATGAGCGTGCATTGCGTGAAATTTATCTCGCGCCGTTTGAAACGGCAGTCAAAAAAGCGCAGCCATGGACGGTGATGGGCGCTTACAATAAAATTAACGGTTCTTTTTGCTGTGAAAACAAGTGGCTGCTCGACGATGTGCTGCGCAAAGATTGGGCTTTAAAGGCCTTGTTGTGACAGACTGGAGCGCTAACAATGAGCGTGTGCCCGGCCTTCTCGCCAGGGCAGGAG
>ENA-OUNI01000614-OUNI01000614.1-human-gut-metagenome-genome-assembly--contig:-NODE-614-length-16173-cov-3.503802_pt1 | contig 16173 bp, 21 predicted proteins | sample MGYA00242499_ERZ504580 | MGnify/ENA primary metagenome ERZ504580 (study PRJEB26092, sample SAMD00036315) | human gut metagenome | host: Homo sapiens | study: EMG produced TPA metagenomics assembly of... | reverse complement strand
CAAAGAAAACAAATCCAAAGCCGTGGTGGAAGTCGTAAAGGTATTGGACGATCCACGTGGAGTGGCGCAAGTTAAATTTCACAGGGTTTTGGCGGATGATACCGGTAACGGCTTGTTCAACTATCTGCGCCGTACAGGCGATACGATGAACGCCAGCTTTGAATATCTTAAAAAGTTGCCCCGAAAGCAGGTGAAAAAGTGACCGTCAAAGACGCCGAGAACATAAAGCTTGACCCGGATGTCTACTCTCGGTGCCTTATTGCGGGTCAGATGTTGGGTACTACACCAAGGATTATGCTCGTGGGATGATTAGATACTTCTATCGATTTGATGGCAGCGAAGCGGACAACAGCGGCATGTACAACCTGCTCAGTTATCGCAATGGTGCCTATGCTTATTGCGCAGTCTGCAACAAAAGGCTATTCAGGGCGGACAATCAGAGGGAGGGGTGAGCTTTGACCGTCAAGGAAATGTCCCAACTGTATTACCTGAATCGGGAGATTGTGCAGTTGGAGCGGCAACTTGAAGAGCTGGAATGTCTGGCCGAGAGCACCACGCAGGTGATCACCGGCATGCCCCACGGCAGCGGAACGTCGGATAAGGTCGGACGCTTTGCCGTGCGGATCGCTGACCTGCGGTCAATGATCGACAACCGCAAGGCTCGCTGCTGGGATGAGATGAACCGGCTGAATGCGTACATAGATGGCGTGGAGGACAGCCTTACACGGCAGATATTGTCCTTACGGTACGTCAATGGCCTCAGCTGGCAGCAGGTTGCGGATAGCGTGGGTGGAAACCATACGGATAAAAGCGTAAGCAAAATTTGCTATAGATACCTAGAGAGAAATTAATATTGTCGCAAATGTCGCATCGATATGTGATATCATACAGTTGATGAGATGTGTTCAAGTCTCATTCATGCCTTTCTCTCTTTTCACCGCCTCCCCGGGGCGGTAATACCGGGGACTATCGTGGGGCAACAGGTCGAGACCGGGTTCGAATCCCGGAGCCCCACCAAAAACCTTGATTGCCGAAAGGCTGACTTGCGCGGGGAAGAGCAACGCGAGGCTCCGCCGGAGGCCAGTATTCCGGCAACTAAACCAATACCAGCGGACTGCCTTTCCCCAGGCGGTTCGCTATTTTTGTACCGATATAAATTATAAATGAGGTGGTGAGGTGGCGAATGACCAAGAAACAGCAACTCTTTTGCGAAGAATACCTCATTGATTTAAATGCGACGCAGGCTGCAATTCGTGCAGGATACAAACCCGAGAGTGCGGGATCGGTGGGAAGTGAAAACCTGAAAAAACCTGAAATACGCGCGCGCATAGACAAAGCGATGGCGGAACGGTCAAAGCGCACCGGTGTAAATGCTGACCGCGTCGTCCGCGAGTTGGCCAGAGTTGCTTTTGTAAACGCCTCTGATGTGATTGATATGAACAAAGCGACGGTCATCGATGGAGCATGTGCCGACGATACTGCGGCCATTTCCAGCGTTAAGGTCAAAAACATTCCGACGGATGACGGAGAAATCGTAGAGCGAGAAATCCGGCTGGCCGACAAGTTGAAGGCGTTGGAACTGCTGGGCAAGCACATCGGGATGTTTACCGATCGGGTTGAGGTGAAAGGCCAACTCGACACTGGCCAGAAGAAGCTTGACGACATTTTGAGCCAGCTTCGGGGGAATGGCGGTGGATGACCGGCTGATCTTGTCGGATAAGTACCAGTCATTTCTGCGTTGCAATGCGCCAGTTGAATTTCTTGAAGCACAACGGCAGCAGGAAAGACGACTGTCGGCCTGTTCAAGTTTATGCTGCGCGTGGCCGAGAGCCCGAAGAAGATCCACATCTTGGCCGGTCTTGACCTAGGGACGATTGAAAAAACATTATCAACAAAGACCTTGGCATCCTTGATGACTTTGGGAGCTTGGTCGAATACAATGCCGGCGGTAAGGGCAAAAACTCCCTCCCCCATCTGCTATTCCACCCATCATCTGGCGATAAGGTGATATATGTTCTCGGTTATGACAACAAAGCCCGCTGGAAAAAGGCACTGGGCGGCCAGTACGGATGCCTGTATATTGACGAGATCAATATTGCGGACATGGAGTTTGTACGCGAAGCGTCGATGCGCTGTGATTACCTGCTCGCCACGCTGAACCCGGATGACCCTGGCCTGCCGGTATACGAGGAATACATCAACCATTCCAGACCGCTTCCGGAGTGGGAGGAAGAAACTCCAAAAGAAATTTTAGAAATGCTCAAAGAAGAACCAAAGCCCGGTTGGGTGCATTGGTTCTTTTCTTTTGCTCACAATTTAGGCCTACCGCCAGATAAGGTGCAGCAGATTATAAACAGCGTCCCCAAAGGAACAAAGCTCTACAAGAACAAAATCGAAGTCTGCGGGGCCGGGCGACAGGGCTTGTTTTCAACTTGCAGCCGCATAATCTGATCACAGCAAAATGGCTGTTAGAACAGATGCAGGCAGATAAAATCAAATTTATTCAAGCTTCCGCTGGTGTAGATACGTCGTATTCCCAGCAATCCGCAGATGCATTTGCGTTTGTTTTCTCCGGGATCACGGCCAATCGTCAGAAGATTACCTTGCTGCGGAGATACATAACAATCGGGATCGCGTAACGGCATTGGCACCTAGCGATATTCCGCCGCTGTTGATCGCATTTCTCGAAAAATACCGGGCGCTCTTCGGACTGTTCGCACGTAACGTCTTTATTGATTCTGCGGACGAGGCCACAATCATCGAATGCCAGAAATACAAGCGGCTGCACGGAAGCATCTATGACTTTGTGCCCGCGTGGAAAAAGACGAAGATTATTGACCGTATCAATCTGCAATCCGGATGGATGGCGAGTGGGTATTTTCTACTGGTGGAGGACTACTGTAAGCCTGAGATTGACGAACTGAACACCTACAGTTGGAAGGAAGACAGGGATAACGAGCCGGAGGACGGCCACGATCATGCGATTAACGCCGATCAGTATTCGTGGCTGCCCTACAAAAACCGGATCGGGCGAGGAGGAACGCATCAATGAGTAAATTTGGGGAGAAGGTGAAAAGTATGCTTCGCAATTGGCTGCAAATTCAGCCCGCGGCGCAAAATAGCATTGTTCTTCAGGAACCGCTGAGCCATCAAGCTTCGGTGATTCGCAATCAAATCTGGTATCGCGGAGAGGCCGCAGAGCTGGAGCAGTTATATAAGCAGCTCGGCGCACAGGACGGCACGAACGCAGCGCGGTTTTGGGCAGCAGTTCCAAGCAACAACCTGAAGCTGCGAAAAATTCACAGTGGTCTTCCTGCAATCCTTGTGGATACGCTTGCCTATCTCGTTAAATCGGATATGGACGACGTTGAGTTTAATCGGGACGCAGGTAAGCAAGCATGGGAGGATATCACGCAGGAGCTGGATTTTCAGGATGCGGTGGGTAAAGGCATTGCCGGCGCGCTGAAATCGGGAGACGGGGCCTGGAAAATCATGATCGACGATCCGAAGGATCCGGAAGCTTCCCCTTACCCCCACGTGGAGTTTTACGAAGCCGACCGTGTGGAATACATTCACAAAAACGGCCGGATCACAGGAATACGCTTTTGGACGACTTACCGGGAAAAACACCGGGAATACCGGCTCTGTGAAACCTACCGCAAAGGCAGTGTCAGCTATGCGCTATTCGAGGGCGAACACGAGGTATCGCTCGACTGTGTTCCAGAACTCGCAGGGTTGAAACCGGTCGAATTTGATGGCGGCTTCATAATGGCCGTACCGCTGAAGTTCTATGATAGCCCCAAGTTTTCCGGGCGGGGCAAGGCGATCTATGAGAGCAAGCTTGACGATTTCGACGCGCTTGATGAGGTTATCAGCCAATGGTGGGATGCGATCCGTGCGGGCCGTGTCAAGAAATACATTCCAAGAGATCTTGTTCCCACCGACCCTAAAACTGGCAAGATAATGCGGATGAATGATTTCGGAAGCGAATATATTGTGACGGAATCTGCGTCCGGCGAAAATGACACAAGCAAAATCGAAATGGTCCAGCCGGAAATTCGGTATGAAGCGTTTTTGTCCTCCTATCTTGCCGCTCTTGATATGTGCCTCCAGGGTATTGTCTCACCGGCCACCTTGGGCATCGATGTGGGAAAAAGGAGCAGCGCAGAGGCACAGCGGGAAAAAAAGGACGTCACAGGCTATACGCGCAATACGATAACGGGCGTGCTCGAAAAGGTACTGCCGCAGCTCATCCGTGTAATCCTGACGACTTATGATCTCATGCGAGGGGAGGCCCCTGGCGTTTATAATCCGTCTGTCGGGTTTGGAGAGTACGGCGCGCGTCGTTTGACGCCCGCGTTGAGACGGTTAATCAAGCCGCTGCGGCCGCCACCATGAGCATCGAAACGCAGGTTGATCAGATGTGGGGTAACAGCAAAGACGCAGAATGGAAAGCCGCCGAGGTTGCCCGTATCAAAGCGCTGCGTGGAATCGAAGAACTTTCAGAACCGTCTATCGGCGGAGGGTTGCGGGATAAGTTGCCCACTGAGGCTGTGGTGGTATGACGTGGCAGCAGATCGCCCGGTTGTTTGAGGAAATGGAATTGCGGCTGATTGCATCTCTCGCTCGCAATCTTGCCGGGCACAAGGAGTGGGAACAAAATGAAAAGTTTCGCTGGCCTGCTTGGCAGGCACTCAAAATCCGCAATCTGGAGCAGTACCGCAAGCAAAACAAGGCCCTAATGGAAGAATACCGACCCGTAATCGACGAAGCTACAGAGCAGATGCTCCGTGAACAGTTTGATGAGGGTTGGGAGCAAACGCAGCAGGAACTGATTGAGATTGATCCGGAACGCGCGGAGCAGTCCATCCAAGACGATCATTTCTTTGGAGTGAATCACCGTCGCCTGAACTCCCTTATTGATGAAATCCAGACGACGGAATCCCGTGTGGAACGCGCCGCCCTACGCACGATGGAGGATGCTTACCGGCAAACGATTTCTCGCGTGGAATTGTCTATGTCAGCAGGGGCTATTACCCTGCCGCAGGCAATCGATATGGCGGTGAAGGGCTTTTTAGCGCAGGGGATTTACTGTGTGGAGTATAAAGACGGGCGGCGGGTCAACATTGCCGACTATGCGCAGATGGCCCTGCGCACCGCTGCAACCCGGTCTATGCTGTTGGGCGAAGCGCAGCGCCGGGCTGAATTCGGCGTGGATACGGTACTGGTCAGCCAGTACGGCGCCTGCTCAGAAACGTGCCTGCCTGGCAGGGCAAGGTATACATTGATGATGTTTGGGGCGCGTGGGCAGGAGAGCGTAGCGGCGACCGGGGTTTGAGCAATGACGGCCATTGGTATATGCTGCTCTCCGTTGCGGTCAATAAAGGGCTGTTCCACCCAAACTGTCGGCATACGCTGATGACATGGAGGCGCGGCGACCCGATCCCGCCGCCAATGGATATGGATGGGGATAAAATCCGAAAACCGCCGCCTTGGAGCAGCAGCAACGCGGGCTGGAACGCGAGGTGCGCAAGTGGAAGCGTATGGCTGAAGGCACGCTCGACGAAGTCCAGAAGAAAGCGTGTCAGCAAAAGGCGCGGGAGGCACAAAAAAACGTCCGGGAATTTATCGGGGAACATAAGGATGTGCTGCGTAGGGACTACTGGCGTGAAAAAACATACGGAATACCGTTGGAAGATTCCCAAAAAGATGCTATACTGAATGCAGAGATCAAACGTGAATCTGGCATCCGCGGCGTGCTCCACTTAGATCCGGAGCCGCTAGAGATCGAAGCGTTGCAATTTGACGATGAACATATCAATTTACAGCGGAAGCACAATATTACGCAGGAACAGGCGCAGGAAATGATCAAAAATGCAAAGGCTTCCGTCACCGTTTGGAATGGCCGGTTTGAGCGATATTATTCCGATCAGGGCGTTATATATGTCGATCGGGAAAAGCAATCGATACGCACGGCGTTTGGGCCAGAGGAATTTGACGATAAGGTGAAAAAGATATTGGAGGCGTTAAAGCGGTATGGAAGATAAGGTGTTTTGCCCGCTGATGGGCGAAGAAATAGACGTTGCCATCTGCTTTGATATCTGTATGGTAGTGGATGACGCGCGCCGCAGTGGACAGCTCCGCAGGAGGCCTTTACTCCTGATGACTATGAGAAGATATGTTCCAAGTGTCCGAACCATAGAGACGATTAAAACATGCTGAAATCAGGCAATTGAAGTAGAGATTGTGCTGCTACGCACCCTCTGAGTCAAAAGAAATGCGGGAAGGGGCACACCCGCCAATTGCCATTTCACGAGGGAAGCCTGCTAAAAGCGGACTTCCCTTGCTTTATGCCTTTATATGTTAAAATATCAAATCGCTTGCCATCCGGCAGGCGCTTTTTCATGTCCATTTGAAGGAGGTGAGGACAATGCCAAAGCGCAAGGGAGGCGGGCGGAAGCTGCTAAATTTGCCCGCAGAAATGCGGGTCATTTTTATGCCCAAAACGTGCTGCAAGGCGTAAAACTCTGCAAGGATAACAGCCGACAGGCTATAAAAGGAGCGATATGCAATGTTGAGAACCACCGTACAGAACAGCAAAACCTTTTTGAGGCCGCAGCTCCAGTTGTTTGCGGAACCGGCTCCCCAAGAGAATCCCGACAAAAACCCGAACAACCAGATTCCGCCCCCGGCCGATCCTCCCGGTGGAGGGACAGAGCCCAATCTGCCAAAAACACAGGAGGAGCTTGACGCTCTGATCAACACGCGTCTAAAACGCGCAGAAAAGGACTGGCTCAAAAAGCAGAAGCAGGCCCAGCAGCCACCCGCTGCCCCTCCGTCAGCTTCTCACGCAGAGGGCGAGGGTGAGCCTGCCGAGGACAACAGCGCTGCCCTCCATCGGGAGATTGTCGAAACCCGCGCGCAGCTTGCCGCATACAAGGAGGGTGTAAAACCCGAAGCAGTGGAGGACGCAGTGCTGCTTGCCATGCATGCTGTCGAAAAATCGGGGGATGAACTCGACGAGGACGCCGTTGCAGAAGCGTTGAAGGAAGTCCTCAAGCGCCATCCCGAATGGAAAAAGCAGGACGACCAGAAGAACAATTCCGGCGGATTCCGGGTAGGAGCTGGAGGGAGCGAAAATCAGCCAAAGACCGATGACGATGCGCTCGCCGCGATCTTCGGAAACAACACAAAATAGGAAGGATGATGACCAATGGTGCATACGATTACGCCGAAACCTTTGCGCGCCAGCTCGCGCAGAAGTATGCGCGGGAGCTGTGCTCCGATGCGCTTACCAAAAGCAATCCTGGCGTGCAGTTTATTAATGCACAGACAATCAAATTGCCTCGCATGTCCCTGAGCGGGTATAAGGATCACACCCGTACCGCTGGATTTAATGCCGGCACCATGTCCAACGATTGGGAGCCGAAAAAGCTCGCCCATGACCGAGACGTGGAATTTTTCATTGATCCGATGGATATTGACGAAACAAACCTCGTTTTATCTGTCGCCAACATCCAGACGACCTTTGAGGAGGAACAGGCGATCCCCGAGAAGGATTCCTATCGATTTTCCAAGTTGCACACCGAATTGTTGGAATATGGCACAACGCCAGATTCTACGGCGCTCACCAAACAGGTCATCCTTGAAATGTTTGATGAATATATGGCGAAAATGGACGAGGCCGGCGTACCGGAAGAAGGCGCATCATTTACGCAACGCCCACAGCGCGCAAGATCATCAAAGAAGCCGAAGGCATCCAGCGCGTGATGAGCGTATCCTCCGCCGGCGGGATCAATCGCCAGGTGCACAGCCTCGACGATGTGCAGATCAAAATGGTACCCGCCGCCCGCATGAAGACGAAGTATGACTTTACTACTGGCTGCGTCCCTGCATCCGACGCGAAGCAGATTAACTTTATCCTCCTGCACCCGTCGGCGGTCATCTGCCGGGATAAATACAGCTATATCAAACTGTTTACGCCTGGCACGGATAGCCGTACAGCCGATGGCTACCTCTATCAGAACCGCAACTACGGCGACCTATTCTTGATCGAAAACAAGGTTGCAGGCGTCGCCATGAACGCGGAAGCCGTGGGCGCTTGAAGGAGGGACTAAAATGAAGGCAACAAAGGGAAACAAGGTCTATACGATCGATCAGACGCAGCAGGAACGTTATGTCAAGGAGGGCTTTGACATCCTCGACGACAGCGGAAAACTCGTGCGGCATGGCGCAGGCAAAACCGTGCCTTACGACAAATTCCAGACGGTGGCCAACGAGAACACCGCCCTGAAAAAGCAGCTCAAAACCGCACAGGAGGCCTTGAAAAAGGTAAAAGAGCAGAAGGATTGATGCAAGGATGCGTTATGTTACGATAGATGACTACATGCGTATCTGCCCGGAAGGAGACGCAACGCAGCAAAATTTGGAATCCGCCGAGTATGACATTGATAGCTTGACCTTCAACCGGATTATCGGTCAAGGATTTGATCGACTGGCGGAGCGGCAGAAGGAGCTTGTGACAAGGGCTGTCTGCTTACAGGCGGATTTTTTGCGCGAATATGGCGAGTTGCTCAGCAATCCGCTCTCCTCTTATGCGATCAACGGGGTATCCATGTCGTGGGATAAATCCATGTTGGTACAGCAGGATGGCGTCAGTACCTGCGCAGCATTTATGCGCTCTTGCAGCAATCGGGGCTCACCTACCGTGGGCTGGATTGGGGGTGACGCGCTTGAAATGGCCGCAGCTCGTGCCGTCGCAGGCCTGCTGCACACCGATCACCGTGCAGCTGCAAACGGGCCTGAATCTCGACGGTACGCCGAAACAAGAGACCGTTTTTGAAGGCAAATGCAATTACTCCGAGAGATCCCGGCAGGTCATGAACGCGAACGGCAGTTCATCCAGCTCAATGCCTGCGCGTTGATCCCCGGCGATATTGCACCGGGCCGGGATATCGCTGGCGAGGTGGTTATCCGCGGTGCCGGGGCAGAAACCGTCCGGGTGATCTACAGCGCATCCCGCGCGCGGAACCCGGACGGCACGGTAAATTATACGCAACTGGAGTTGGTCTGATGGACGGCATCCGAATCGAACTTGACTATGCAGCGATCGAAAAGTTAGAAAAGGCAGTTCTGCGCGCGGTGGAGGAAACGGTGGATGAATTGAGGTCAGATGTTGTCAAAGAGCAGGTCATGCCTTATGACAGCGGAGACATGCAAAACAACTCTACTTTCGCCGAAACCTTTCGTTCCGATGGCAAAATCGTGTCCCTGCTCACAACAGACGCCCCGCAGGCCCGCCGCCTGTACTATCATCCAGAGTACAACTTCCAGACCGTCAACAACCCCAACGCTGGCGGCCTCTGGTTGGAGCTTGGCAGCCTGGTGGCAGGCGTGAGACCTTCGCACAGGATAAATTTGCTGAGTTATATAAAGAGGAGGCAAAGCTGTGACCCTGACCCTTGAACAGGTCGCCGGATGGCTGCTCCAGCAGGATGCAGAGCTGGAAGGCCGCGTGACCGTCGGCGCGATCGACGCAAACTATGACCGGTGTGTAGGCGTGTATAACGATAACCGCGCATCCGGCGGCCAGCGCATCTGCATCGGCGGTGAGGCCTACACTCGGTACGCTTACAAATATGTGACACTGCTCGTCCACTGGACGACGAACCCCTCTGCGGCGGAAAAGAAAGCCATAGAGCTGTATGAAAAGCTCTATGGCCTGTCTCATATCGAGATGGGCGGCATACAGGTGGTTTTCGTCGATCCTGGTGCCGCCCCGGTTCCAGTCGGACGGGATGTGAAAAAAGTGTATGAGTATGTGATCAACCTAAAGATATGCTACAGAAAGGAATGATGTTTGATGCCGAAAACAGGTGTTTTTCCGGTCTTTGACAATAAATTTAAGATCAGCAAATCCGGGCGGTCCAGCACCACAGAGGAAATGGTGCCCATCGCGGAAATGACGAGCTTCTCCGTCTCGATCGACGGCAGCGTGCAGGAATGGACACCGATGGATGCGGAGGGCTGGATGAAGCGCATGACGACCGGCAAAGCGCTGACGGTATCCCTCTCCGGCAAGCTGTGCCCTGGTGATCCCGGTAACGATTATGTTGCAGGCCTCGCATGGAAATCCGGCACGGATTGCGATACGAAATTCGAGTGGGAATTCCCTTCCGGCGCGAAGCTTGCGTTCGACGCAGTGGTCAGCGTAACCGCGATCGGCGGCGGAGAAAGCACAGATGTGGCCCCGCTGGAATTCGATGTGATGACGCACGGAAAGCCGACGTACATGCCGGTGTCGGAAGTGGGATGAAAGAAAAGAGGCCTCCTCAAAATTGAGGAGGCCTCGATGAGCACTTAAACGCTCCACTTGTTGCCGCAGTTTTGACAAATAGCAACGGTACTGTTTTTAATTTTGGTTTTCCCTTTCCCTTTGTGCTTTCCGACGAGAAGCCAAAGCCCACAGGTACAAATAATCAAACACCAGCGTCCAATTGACCACAGGCACCCCGCCCCTTTTCCGCTGGTCTTTGCGCTGGTTTGCTCGCTGGTTACCAGCACATTTTCAGAACCGCATTTTGGACATGTCATTCAAAACCACCCCATATGAATTATTTTATCCAAAATACCATATTTTTCACCAAAAAGCAACCATTTAAGATGGTATCATAATTTTAAACCATTCACCCCCAGAAGATCACGACAAAAGGAAGAATTTGTAAAGTTCCACCGCTGGAAAAACTTCTCGCTTGACGAATCAGCTTCGCGGAACTATCATATACTAGAACAAACGTTCTTGCGGAGGCGAACAATGGAACGCTCAATCATGCATGTCGACTGTGACAAATTTTATGCATCTGTGGAGTGTTTGCATCATCCGGAAGCCAGAGACAAACCAGTTGTCGTTGGAGGGGATCCGGAACAGCGTCACGGCATCGTCCTGACGAAAAATGAAATTGCTAAGCATTACGGGGTCAAGACCGGGGAAGCCCTTTGGCAGGCAAAGCAAAAATGCCCCGGCCTTATCATCTTTCCGCCGAATTTTCCACTGTATGTCCGATTCTCCCGTCTGGTGCGGGAAATCCTGCTGGAGTATACGAACCAGTTAGAGCCATTTGGCATTGATGAGTGCTGGATCGACGTAACTGGCAGCGGGGGCTTGTTTGGACGTAGCGAGACGCTGGCAAAAGAGATACAACAGCGCATCTGGAAAGAACTCGGTATTACGGTCAGCATCGGCGCGAGCTGGAACAAAGTAACGGCGAAGTTGGGCAGCGACTACCGCAAACCGCACGGCCTGACGGTGCTGTCAAAAAGCAACTACAAGGCAATTGTCTATCCACTGCCGGCATCCGACCTGCTCTACGTCGGCGCGGCAACGATGCGTAAGCTTCGAAATTACGGCATTTACACCATCGGAGAGCTTGCAACTGCTCCGGACAGTACCCTGCATGGGATATTCGGCAAAATCGGCTTGATCCTCAAACAGTTTGCGCTTGGTAACGATCAATCCCCGGTCAGCCCCTATGGCAGCGAGATAGTCATTAAATCAGTAGGCAACAGCACGACCACCCCGCGTGATCTTGAAACCGATGAGGATGTGAAGCTAGTCTATTATGTGTTAGCGGAGAGCGTGGCGCGCCGGATGCGGGAACTCGGCTTTAAGGGCCGGACGGTCTGCATCTCCGTGAGAGATAATGCACTTGCTTCCTTCACGCGGCAGGGCAAGGTAGCGTATTATACCAACATCGGCAGCGAAATCGCTCGAAAAGCAATGGAGCTCTTCAAGGCAAACTATCGATGGGATCGGCCGATTCGCAGTATCGGCGTAAGCGTGACAGACTTTGAGCATGACAGCATTTGTACGCAGTTGGATTTCTATACGGATGAAGGCAAGCGCGAAAAGCTGGAGGCGCTGGACAGGGCGGTTGACGGCCTAAAGCAGCGCTTCGGGAATTTCGCGGTACAAAGGGCGACATTATTAAAAGACAAGACCTTGACACAATTCAATCCCTATGAAGACCATACCATTCATCCGGTGGGATATTTATAAACCAGTGAGGGATGATAGGGATGCAGGATATCAGGCGCAAGGTATACGTCAGTGTATTGGCTGAGATGACGCCTACCGGTTATGCCCAACCAAGGTAATCACTTGGGAGGATGGCACGCATTATGAGATCGATCAGATCAAGGACGTGCGAAAAGCCGCGTCGCTCAAAGCGGGCGGAGCGGGAATCCGATACCGTGTCAGGATTGGCCGGACGGAAACCAATCTCTATTTAGAGGAAAACAGATGGTTTGTAGAAGGAAAGTGATCTGGAAATGTGCGGAAGATACACAATATCAATCGACGAGCAGGAAATACGGGATATCGTGAATGCAATCACGCGGCGGCATCCGGACGCAGAGTTCAAAACCGGTGAAATTTACCCCACAAATCCCGCGCCGGTGTTGCTGGCTGACCAAGACAATATACTACCGGATGTGGCGGTGTGGGGATTTCCCAACTTCCGCAGCAAAAGCGGCGTTATTATCACGCCCGCGCGGAAACGGCGCTGGATAAAAAGACATTTCGCGAGAGTTTGCTTACACGCCGGTGTGTGATACCGAGCACAGGATTTTTCGAGTGGACAAAAGACGCGAGGAAACAAAAGTACTTGTTTCGTGAATCTGGGAAGTCATTATTGTATATGGCCGGAATTTACAATGATTACGGCAATGAGCGAAGGTATGTGATCCTCACCACGGATGCAAACCAGTCTGTTCAGGAAATTCACAGCCGCATGCCGGTTATCGTGCATCAGCAGGAGATTGGGGACTGGATCAAAAACGAAACCGCAATGTATAAGATATTGGAGCGTGTACCTCCGGTGTTGACAGCCGCGCAGGCATAGATAAAACAACGAAAGCGTTTATCCCACCGGGGTAGGCGCTTTTATATACACGAAGGGCAGGAGAAAAAATGTTTACTCCCGGAGATAATCCTATCAGATTGGTAGACGGTCAAAAAGTAAAATGTCCCTCAAAATATGAATACATTCTCAGTGATGTTTCAAAATCTGACGCAGGGCGTACAGAAGATACGGTGATGCACAAAGGAAAAGTGGGGCAAACAGTTTCTCTAAACGTTGGATGGGAGTTTCTTACCACCTCTGAACTTTCGCGGCTGCTGAAACAATTTGATAAAGAATATATCAGGCTTGAATATCTGGATGCAAAAGCAGGGGATTTTCTTACGTCTGAGTTTTACGTGAGCGACCGCACGTCGCCAATGTACAACAGCGAATTAGATAAATGGGAAAGCTTAGAGTTTTCCATCATCAAACGAAGCGGGAAGTGATATTTTGTATAACATTTCGTCGGAAGCCCTTGCGGTACTGCAATCAGACGCGCCACAAGGGATTTCTATTCACGTTAATGGAACAGGTGGGGAATTGAATTTAACGGAATCTGATTTTGTGGGGGATATCACAATAACCCGGCGCTGCGTGGCTGGGGAGAAAATAGAGATCGGTACCGCGATAGCTTCCGAGTTCAAGGCCACACTGCAAAACTATGATGGGCGGTTTGACGGGTTCGTTTTTGAGGGCGCGGAGCTGTTTGTACGTTTTTCTGTCCCTGTTGGAAGCGGAGTTGAATATATCCCCATAGGATACTTTACAATCGACGAGCAGCCCCGCAAACTGTCTACTATCTCAATTACTGCGCTCGACCGCATGGCTAGATTCAACCGGTCGTATGATACAACTACGGCCTATCCGGCATCTATGTACCAGGTCCTTTCTGACGCATGCTTGAAATGCGGCGTACCTCTAGCAACAACATCGGGTAGCCTTATAAACGCAACGTATTCGCCTCCGAAACGCCCCGAATCGGACGGATTGACTTATAGACAGGTTGTTGAATGGATTGCGGAATTGGCCGGTACTTGCGCTTGGATTGATTGGGATGGGAAACTCAGATTGACATGGTATGCGGATACGACAACCCGAATATCGCCCTCAGACCGTTTTACCTCCGATATGCAAGAAAACGATATCACAATTACAGGCATGCAAATCGTGGCAAATGATGAAACGGGGACAGTTTATCAGTCGGGCAACGATGTATATGCGTTGAACATTGAAGGAAACCTTCTTGCGCAAGACAATTTACAAAATCTATGTGATGCACTGCGCGCCAAAATAGATGGCTTTACATACCGTCCTTACACCTGCACGACGATGGGATATCCTCACCTGTGGCCGCTTGATAAAATTATCTATGAGGATAAGGATGGCGTGGAGCATGTCTCAATTATTACAGATCACACGATTAAATTAAATGGAGCATCTGCCATAGCTGCCAAAGGCGAGACCACGCAGCGAAATGGCTACGCAACCTCTGCACCCCTTACATCAAAAGAACGGGCCATTTTAGAGCGTATGAAGGCGCAGACCAACCGCAAGTTGTCCACCATGCAAAAAGCCGCTTTGGAACTCAACGAAACAATGGCAAACAGCATGGGGCTTTATAGCACGACAACCGTAAACCCCGACATGTCCGTTACCGCTTACTGGCACGATAAACCTACGCTTGAAGATTCTCAGTACATTTACACCCGAAACGCCGGGGGATATGCGTGGACTGATAGCGGATGGAACGATGGGGAGCCCGTCTGGCAATACGGAGTGACCAAGGACGGCATTGCAATCCTCAACGTACTCCACGTCTACAAGCTGACTGCGGATTATCTCGATGTGCGGGGGCTAACTGTTACCAATGCATCCGGACGGAAACCCTGAAAATATCCCCACAGGCGACGTCTCCCTCAACGTCAAAAGCCTAAGCATCACGGGGAACCAGGTGGCGACGCAGGGGGATTTGACGAGCGGGATCAATGGGCTGCAAATTGGAAGCCGGAATTATATTAAGGACAGTGTATCAAGAACTTTAACTGCCAATTCCACGAGTGATTGGTATTATAACAACCTATACACAGGCTTAGAAAATACGCAATACACGTTTAGCGTAGGAAAAATTTCCGTCATTTCGGGAAGCGCAACCAAGGTATCCGTTTTGATCTATGATATAAATAACGCAAAACTCATTCAAACGATGTATTTAAATGTGTCCAATAGCAAGCAGCAAATCTCGTTTACCCCGCCACCCAGCAGCGCCGCCTTGAGCTTATTAATCTATGCAGGCGTTGCCGGAAGCACGGCTGGAAACAGCCTAAAATACGAACACATGAAGCTCGAAAAAGGATCAAAAGCCACCGACTGGACGCCCGCCCCGGAAGACCGCTCCTATCTCATCAACACCCTCTCCCCCACGCAGGCGGACGGCCTTTGGCTCGGCAGCGACGGGAAGCTGAATATCACGGCGACGCAGATCAAGGCGGGGAGGTTGCAGTCGAAGGATGGGAGTTCGTACTTTGATCTGGAGAACGGGAAGATAGTAGGTAAGAATGCGGAGATGTCAGGTAGTTTCAAGGCACTATCTCCTAATTATACATCGGGAGAAGGATCATCTGTTACTATATCCGGCTTTACACAATCAGGATCGAACTATAACTGTGCAGGCCTACAGTTTAGGAATGCTAGCAACACTTTATATGGCGATATGTGGGGCATGGACATGGGGAGCTACGGTTCGTCTATAGGGATAGAATGTAACGGTGTATCTATTGCTGTAGTCAAAAATAGCTCTGGAAAATATATAAGTATGCAAGGAAACTATGCCAGTCTTAACAGCCAAAATTTGTACCACACAGCACTATCCAAAGCGGCGAAGCAATGGTGCCAAACGGCTCCTTGTCCGGCAGTATTTATACCGGAGAAACAACCGTATACTTTTTACCAGCCTTTTCAAAAGCGCCTCGCGTTATTGTAACACCCCGAACCGGGCCCCGTACACTGTCCAAGCGGCAGTCGGCGGACCGCCTACGGCCAACAGTGTAAAAATCATCGTGCAAAGAAACACCAAAACAGCAGACGGCTATACCGCTGTGCAGTGGATCGCGGTTGAGCAAGATAAGGAGGTCGCAAAATGGCATTTATAAATCCGACGTTGAAACCTGTTATGGATTTCACGTCCCAAACGCCTATTTAAAAGTCACACGCGCGGAATTCAGCGCGAGAAAAAAAAGCCTGGGACTATGCCGTATGCGTCTACGCGAGCAAAGAG
>ENA-OUNI01000613-OUNI01000613.1-human-gut-metagenome-genome-assembly--contig:-NODE-613-length-16174-cov-10.364554_pt1 | contig 16174 bp, 17 predicted proteins | sample MGYA00242499_ERZ504580 | MGnify/ENA primary metagenome ERZ504580 (study PRJEB26092, sample SAMD00036315) | human gut metagenome | host: Homo sapiens | study: EMG produced TPA metagenomics assembly of... | reverse complement strand
GAACAACGATATCTGCGCCGTGCTCAATGGGACGGATCAGGTACGGGGTGCCGAAGGTGTTATCGATGACCAGCGGCAGCCCGTGCTTGTGCGCGATGGCTGCAATGGCATCGATATCGGGGATATCGCTGTTGGGGTTGCCCAGAGTTTCCAGATAGACGGCCTTGGTGTTGGGCTGGATGGCATTCTCCACCTCAGCCAGATCGTGTGCGTTCACAAAGGTGGTGGTGACGCCGAACTGGGTCAGGGTGTGCTCCAGCAGGTTGTAGCTGCCGCCGTAGATGGTCTTCTGAGCCACGATGTGGTCACCGGCCTGTGCCAGTGCTTCGATGGTGTAGGTGATGGCAGCGGCACCGGAGGCGGTTGCCAGAGCAGCCACGCCGCCCTCCAGCGCAGCGATGCGCTTCTCGAACACGTCCTGCGTGGAGTTGGTCAGGCGGCCGTAGATGTTGCCGGCATCTGCCAGACCAAAGCGGTCTGCTGCGTGCTGGCTGTTGCGGAACACATAGGAAGTGGTCTGATAGATAGGCACTGCACGGGAATCGGTTGCGGGATCGGCCTGCTCCTGGCCAACGTGAAGCTGCAGGGTCTCAAATTTATAGTTAGACATAGTATTTTACCTCTCTATTTGTACTTTTAGTATAATTCCATGATACAAAAAACCCGATGCGTGATACAAAAGCGCATCGGGCAAACACAATTCAAAGCGATTCTGTCAACGTCACATTCGGTACACATTCGTGCACAGCAAGAGGGCATCGTACAGTTCACAGCCAGATGTTCTGCCCGGTCACCGCACATTCGCCCACAGCGGAAGTTTGCATGCAGCAGGTCGTTCCAAATCAGCTTCATATCCGTGCCCTCCTTTCCCGTAAAACTCTTTCCCACTCATCTACAAACCGGCACCTCTATCTGCTCTGTACCGGGAAGCAAAACCTTTGTTTTCTTTTTCCCACTAGGTTTGTGGATTTGTTGTTTGCATTATATTCCCTCTTACCCAGTCTGTCAATAGGTTAATTCCAGTTTTTTTCAAATTGAGTTTTCTGCACGATGCAAAGCCCGCATTTGCAGCATCCCGTTGTGCAGTTCCAACAGGAGTAACACTTCTGCTTCTTCGAAAATTTTTATTTTTCCATTGATAAAACCTTAAAATTTTATTGTTATACTAAAGCTGTTCCTTGCAAACGCCCTGCAAATCGTTTATTATGGTAGCGTTCTTTTTTATCATCAAAGGAGTTTTTTCGATGCTGCATCGTTTCTTTCATTTTTTTAAGCAGAGCCTGCTCGTTGTTCTTTGCATCCTGCTGCTTGGCGGGCTGCTGGCAGGCGGCTGGTTCTTTTATCAGGGCAGGCAGCTGTACCGCAGTGCCGCCAGCAGTTACCCAGTGGCTTCCATGTACGACACCATCTGTGCCCGCGGGAGCTATACTTCCTACGATGCGCTGCCGCAGATCTATATTAACGCAGTCATCTGCACCGAGGACGAGCATTTTATGACCCACAAGGGCATCGACCCGGGGGCCATTGCCCGCGCCCTGCTGGCCGACCTGCGCACCCACTCGCTGGCCGAGGGTGGCAGCACCCTGACCCAGCAGCTTGCCAAGAACGAGCTGTTCACGCAGGACAAGCATCTGGCCCGCAAGGCTGCGAGATGCTTGCTGCTTTTGATCTTGAAAAGACCTACTCCAAGCAGCAGATCTTTGAGATGTACGCCAACACCATCTATTTTGGCAGCGGGTATTATGGCATTGCAGAAGCTGCGAGGGCTACTTTGGCAAGGAACCGGCCCAGCTGACCGATGCCGAAGCGATCTATCTGGCGGGTATGCCCAACGCGCCTTCCACCTACGCCAGCAGCCCGGAGCTTGCCTTCAAGCGGATGCAGGTGGTGCTCAAGCGGATGGTCAAGTGCCGCGTGCTCACCCAGCAGCAGGCCGATGCCATTGCCGCAGATGCTGAAAACTTAACGGTTTAAACAAGACACCGCGCCCTGTCTGCTGCGGATCAGACAAGGCGCGGTGTTTTGTTTTGCGGTATTTGGTTTGGTAAAGGAGGAATCATGTTACCCGTTCAGGCGGTTGCGGCCCCGCCTGTCGGTAGCATTATCATACCAAAGAATTTCTGCGAAACCATGTTCTTTTTATGAAGATTTTGTAAACTCACTCCGGCGCTTTCATGCTTTCCACCATGCTGATATGCCGCACATGCCGCCGCATGGCAAAGCACACCACAAAGGTGAACAGCATCGTCAATGCCACTGCCAGCAGATAACTGTGGGGTGCAATGGTGCGAATAAACATCAGCTGATCCATTTCCACGGTCAGGACGATGAACCGGTGCAGCGGCACGCCCAGCAGCAGGCCCACGCCGGAGCCGATGAGGGACAAAAGCTCGATCTCGCGGAAGATGTAGCGGTACACTTCTTTGTCATAGAAGCCCAGAACCTTGATAGTGGCAAGCTCCTTTTTGCGCTCGGCAAGGTTGACGCTGATCAGGTTGTACAGCACCACCGCCGCCAGCGCCGCCGCGCACACGATGATCAGCACCACCACGTAGTTCAGGCTGCCGATCAGGCTGCCGAACATGGAGGTGGTGTCCTCGGTGAAGCTGACGCTGCTCACATAGTTGCAGCCCAGCAGCTTTGTGCGCAGGGCGTTGTACTCTGCCTCGGTGGCACAGCCGGTCAGGCCATACACGGTATTCCACTCCGGTGTGCCGCCCAGCAGGCTCTCCAGCTGTGCACCGGACAGATACAGCCGGGTGAACATGTAGTTCTCGGTAATGCCGGTCAGCACCAGTGGCACGCGGCTTCCGTCTGCAGCCTCCACATAGAACGTATCGCCCACGCTCAGCTCCAGATTCAGGGCCGTTTTTTCGGTCAGGATCACGCTGTCCTCTTCAAAGGGAATGGGGTCGTGGCCCACCCGGGTGCGGAAGGTGAAGTATTCGGTCATCCGGGCATCGTCCTCCGCGCCTACGATGCTGACATCGGCGCTCCCGCCCTCTTCATTATAAAGGGTGGTGGACTTTGTGTAGAACGCGCCCCAGCTGTGGACCGCACTGCTGCTGTCCAGCGTGTCGGCAAGGCCCTGCTCCATGGTCAGCGCCTTTTCATCGCTGAGCGAGATGGTGAGATCGTTGTGGGTCAGCTGCCCGGACTGCTTGTCCACGATGGGCAGGATGGAATCCTGAATGCCAAAGCCGATGAGCAGCAGCGCCGTGCAGCCCGCCACGCCCAGCACTGTCATGAAGAAGCGCTTTTTGTAGCGGAACAGGTTGCGGGCTGTGGTCTTTTGGGAGAAGCTCATGTGCTGCCACAGCGGGGTGATGTACTCCAAAAAGATGCGCTTGCCTGCCACCGGGGCCCGGGGCAGCAGCAAAGCTGCGGTCTTTTCCTTCAGGCTGGCGCGGCAGGCGCTCCATGTGGCAAAACCGATGACGGCCGCACTGATGGCCACGCTGCTGCCGCCATGCCGGGGTAAAAGTGCAGCGTGAAGGTGGACATGCTGAAGATCATCTGGTAAGCATACCAGATGATGAGCGGGAACACCACAAAACCGATGACCATGCCCACGATGCTGCCCAGCACGCTGGCGCTGAGGGCATAGAACAGATACTTGCCTGCGATCTTTGCGTTGGAGTAACCCAGAGCTTTCAGAGTACCCAGCTGCAGGCGGTTCTCGTCCACCATGCGGGTCATCGTAGTAGTGGCCACCAGCGCCGCCACCAGGAAGAAGAACACCGGGAACACCCGTGCAATGGCATCCATGCGGTCGGCATACTGCTCAAAGGTGACAAAGCTCACGATGGAGCTGCGGTCCAGCACATACCACTCGCCGCTCTTGATCTGGCTCACCTGCTCCTCGGCATCGTTCAGCTGGGCAAGGCCGTCGGCCAGCTGCTGTTCGGCTTCGGCCTTCCGGCTCTCGTACTCCGCGCGGGAATCGGCCAGCTGCTGCACGCCGTCGTTGTACTGCTGCCAGCCTTCGTCCAGCCGGGTGCGAGCCGCATCAAACTGGGTGTAGGCTGTGGCCGTGCCGGTGGTGAGCTGCAGCTGCCCCTGCAGAAGCTTTACCTTCATCTGGCGCAGTGCTGCCTTTGCCTCAGTCACCAGCTGCTCGTTGGAAAGGCTGGGCGAAGAGATCAGCCTGTGCATACATCTGGTGCTTGCCCTCGTCCAGCTGGGCCTGATAGCCGTTCAGCTGGCCGCTGATGTTGTCGTAAGCATCCTGCGCCTTCTGCAGAGCATCCCGCAGGTCGGTGTATTCCTCGTCGGCGGGCTCGGCCTCGTCCAGCGCCTTCTGCGCGTTGTGCAGAGCCGTTTCGGCATAGCCCAGCAGCGGGTCGGCCACCTTTTTCAGGTTCACCAGCATCTCGATCTGTTGCAGCTGATCCTCAAATTCCAGCAGTTGTTCCTCGCCGCTCACCAGCTCGTCCGCACCGCCCTGCATAGTATCCGGCAGGGCCTTTTTGTTGGCGGCAAGCTCCGCTTCGCCCGCGTCCAGCTGGGCTTTGGCGCTGTCCAGCTGTGCCTGTGCATCGGCCAGCTGCTGCTCTGCTCCGCAAACTGACGGTCTGCTTCGGCTTTTTTGTCGTTGTACTCGGCCCGGGCGTCGGCCAGCTCTGCACTGGCGTCCTCGATCAGCTCCGCCCGCCGGGCCGTGCACTGTGCGCCGCTGATGGCCTTTACCCTTGCGGCTGTGTCATCCACTGCTGCCTGATACGCGTCCGAGTAATTATCATACAGGCCGGCATTTTTTACTTTGAGATAGCACGCCGTATAATAATCCGTGGTCAGGCTGCCCTCCGGCAGGAACACAATATCATCCAGCTGGCCGTCACCGGCGGTGCTGCTCTCCTTGTCCGTGGAAAAATGCTGCGGGTCCTGCACGGTGCCCACTACTGTGAACTGCTTCCGGCTCACATGTTCGGTGTCCTCCGGCAGGGTGAGCACCGTGCCCGGCTCCACCGGGTCGCCGTAGCCCATCACATGCACCACGCACTCATCCGGAGCCTCAGGCATCCGGCCCGAGAGTAGCACCAGACGGTTCATATTTTCTGCCGTGTCGGCCCCGGGGTCGGCGGGCAGCTGCTGCAGGCGCACCACCGCCGTCTCGCTCTGGCCCTGCCACTGGGCCTCCACGTCCTGATATTTCACCGGCTGCACAGCCTCCACGCCGTCCACGGCGGCAATGGCGGCAATGTCCTCCTCCGAAAGGCCCAGCGTGGACAGCACCCGCAGGTCGAACACGTTCTGCTGCACGTAGTATTTCTGCCCGGCGATGCGCATGCTGGCGCAAAACTCATCAGGCCGGTCAGCATCATCACGCCCAGCGCCACGATGCCGAACAGCGAGACCATGCGGCTCAGGTTGTCCTTCATTTCCCGCAGGATGTTTTTACGATAACTTTTCAGCACAGCTCTCACCACTCAATCTCCTGCACCGGCACAGGGTGCTCGTTGACCTGATTGGAGACGATCTTGCCGCTGCGCACCTGAATGATGCGGTCTGCCATCGCCGTCAGGGCGGTGTTGTGGGTAATAACGATCACCGTGCGGCCGGTGCGGCGGCAGGTATCCTGCAAAAGGGCCAGCACCTGCTTGCCGGTCTTGTAATCCAGTGCACCGGTGGGCTCGTCGCAGAGCAGAAGCTTGGGGTTTTTGGCCAGTGCGCGGGCAATGGACACCCGCTGCTGCTCGCCGCCGGAAAGCTGGGCCGGGAAGTTGTTCAGCCGCTCTCCCAGACCCACACCGCGCAGGGTCTCTTTGGGGTCCAGCGGGTCGCGGCAGATCTCGCTGGCCAGCTCCACATTCTCCAGTGCGGTCAGGTTCTGCACAAGGTTGTAGAACTGGAACACAAAGCCCACATCGTACCGGCGGTAGGTGGTGAGCTCTCTGGCGGTAAAGTGGCTCACGTTCTGGCCGTCCAGCCAGACGTTTCCCTCGTCGCAGCTGTCCATGCCGCCGAGGATGTTCAGCAGGGTGGTCTTGCCTGCGCCGGAGGGCCCCACGATGATACAGAACTCGCCTTTATCCACATAGAAATTCAGGTGGTCTGCGGCGGCGATCTTCACACTGCCGGTCTGGTAGTATTTGCAAACGTCCTCAAACTCCACAAAATGCTCCATGGCGTTTTTTCCTTTCTATCGGGAATGCATACTGTTTCAATTTAACTATAACATCTCCCGGCAGACTTTGCAAAGACATCTGCGCAAATTTTCAAAAACTTAACAGAAAAGCGCAAAAAGGGCCGCTGCACATCCCTGCGTGCAGCAGCCCTTTCATCATTTGATCTCAGCGGTCAGCGCCCCACGATCAAATCGCGGCGGCAGCGCAGGCCCACGGTGAGGAAGGTGTTTTCGCCCAGTCGGCGCAGCACCACGCGGTCGGTGCCCTTCTGGCCCTCCACCAGCAGAGACAGGTTCAGGGTGGTGGAGCCCTTCTCAGTCTGGACCACCAGCGTGCTCACACCCTCGTTCAGCAGGGTCTGCATGTCCTGCACGGTGGTGCGGAAAGTAGCAGAACCGGCGGGCACATCCAGCGTCAGCACGCTGTCCTTCTGGCGGGCAGTGTACAGCACTTCTCTGCCGAACAGGCCCTTGACGGTGTAACGTGCCTCGCTCTTTTTCGCCGCTGCATCTGCGGACGGGGCGGCCAGCTCATCGCCGGAGATCAGCATGATGTTGCCCTGAATGGGGTTTCCCTCCGGTGCGCCGTAGCCGCCGTAGGTGGGGTCCTTTTCGCCGATCGCCACATCGGCGCTGTGCAGGGCGATATCCCCCTGCACCATCTGCTCCTGCGGGGGCAGATAGCCTGCGGCAGCAGGGTCGTTGATGTCTGCCTCTGCGGCAAATGCGCCCACGCTCAGCATGGCGGCAGCACCCAGCACTGCAGCGGTGGTGGTGACGGTACGGACAAATTTATGGTTCAGTTTCATTTGGAATACCTCCGTTGACGGCGGTTTTGCACCGCACATTTTTGTTTTGTGGAAAACCATGGTCTGCCATGCGGTGTAATACAAAACCGCCGCATCTGTCTTATAAACGGATGCGGCGGCGGGATTATTGCAGCAGGCTAAAAAAATTTTTTGGAAGCTCTGCCGCCGGGGTCACTGGGCCTGTGCCGGTTCCCGGTTCAGGATCTCCATGAACTCCTCGCCGGTGATGGTCTCCTTCTGGTACAGATACTGTGCCAGCTCGTCCAGCTTGGCGCGGTTATCGGTCAGGATGCGGACAGCCTTTTCGTGCTGAGCCCGGACCAGCTCCACCACCTTCTGGTCGATCTCGCGCTGGGTCTGGGCCGAGCAGGCCAGCGAGGTGTCACTGCCCAGATACTGGTTGTTCACGGTCTCCAGCGCCACCATGTCAAAGTCCTTGCTCATGCCGTAGCGGGTAAGCATGGCGCGGGCAAGCTTGGTGGCCTGCTCGATATCGTTGGAGGCACCGGTGGTGATGGATCGGAACACCACTTCCTCGGCGGCGCGTCCGCCAGTAAGGGTGGCGATCTTGTTTTCCAGCTCTTCCTTGCTCATCAGGTAGTGGTTGCCCTCGTCCACCTGCATGGTGTAACCCAGTGCGCCGGAGGTGCGGGGGATAATGGTGATCTTCTGCACAGGGGCAGAGTTGGATTGCTTGGCCGCCACCAGTGCATGGCCGATCTCGTGGTAGGCCACGATGCACTTTTCCTTGTCGGTGAGGATGGAGTTCTTCTTCTGGTAGCCTGCAATGACCACCTCGATGCTCTCCTCCAGATCGGCCTGCGTCACGCTCTTACGGCCTGCACGCACAGCGCGCAGAGCTGCTTCGTTGACAATGTTGGCAAGTTCCGCACCGGATGCACCGGAAGCCATGCGGGCCACAGTGTTGAAGTCGATGCCCGGGGCCAGCGCCACCTTTTTGGCGTGCACTTTCAAAATCTCTTCGCGGCCCTTAAGGTCGGGCAGCTCCACCGGCACACGGCGGTCAAAACGTCCGGGACGGGTCAGCGCCGGGTCCAGCGAATCCGGGCGGTTGGTAGCCGCCAGAATGATGACGCCGGTGTTGCTCTCAAAGCCGTCCATCTCGGTGAGCAGCTGGTTCAAAGTCTGCTCACGCTCGTCGTTGCCACCGAGATTGCCGCTGTTGCGCTTCTGACCGATGGCATCGATCTCATCGATGAACACGATGCAGGGGGCCTTTTCCTTGGCCTGCCGGAACAGGTCGCGCACCTTGGATGCGCCCATGCCCACGAACATCTCCACGAATTCAGAACCGGAAATGGAGAAGAACGGCACGTTGGATTCGCCTGCCACGGCCTTGGCCAGCATGGTCTTGCCGGTGCCCGGAGGGCCCACCAGCAGGATGCCCTTGGGCATGGATGCGCCAATACTCTCGTACTTGCCGGGATCGTGCAGGTAATCCACGATCTCCTGCAGGTTTTCCTTTGCTTCATCCTCACCGGCCACATCCGCAAAGCGGATGCCGTGGGTGGACTGCACATAGACCTTGGCGTTGGACTTGCCCACGCCGCCGAACATCATGGACCCCGGGCCGCCGCCGGCCTTTTCCATCAGCTTTTTGTTCATCTGATTGCCGATGAAGCTGAACAACAGGATGGGCAGCAGGAACCAGATCAGGAAATTGAGCATCGGCGACCCCTGCTCCACGATCTCGCTGGAAAACTGTGCTCCGGCATCATACAGGCGCTGGGTAAGCTCCGGGTCGTTCATCAGGCCGGTCTTGTAGACCTGCTTTTCCTCTTTATCGGTAAAAATGATCTGATTGGATTCGATATCCACACGGCCGATGTTCTTTTCCTCGGTCATGGTCATAAAGGTACCGTAGTCCACTTCCTCCACCTGACGCTCGCTCATCCACGGCAGCAGCACAAGGTTGAGCAGCAGCAGGACCGCCAGCACGATGGCGTAGTAGATCGCCAGCGGCTTTTTGGAAGGCTTGACTTCTTTCATGTGGCAATTCCTCCTTTGCAAACATCTGAATGGATCCAAAAGCAGGCTCCTGCCGGGCAGGCGGAGCCAGATTTTTCTGGATGTAGTATAACACAGCCGCCGGGCGTGCGACAGCGGTTTGAGCGCAACTTTCCAAAAACTTCGCAAATTGTTAACATTAACGCCTCGTGCACAATTTTGGAAAATTCTGCCCCTTATTTTGTGAAATTGTTTCATTTTGAGAATGAGTCAGATTGCTTGACACTGCCCGCGAATCATGCTAAACTTAGTCCACTTTGAAAAAAGCACAAATGCGTTGACGGGGAAAAAACGATTTTCTTCTGCGTACAGAGAGCCGCCGGGTGGTGCAAGGCGGGTGCAGAGGGTTTCGGTTACTGGCCCCTGAGCGGCAGGGCTGAACACACAAGTAGGCTCTGACGGATGTCCACCGTTACAAGGACAGCGATTCGCCGCAAAAAGCCGATCGTGCAAAGCGGCTGTGCCCAAAGGCGCAGCAAAGAGAGTGGTACCACGGGTGCCCTGTAGTTTGAACTTTACAGGCTCTCGTCTCTCAAGGTTTTCGCCTTGAAAGACGAGAGCCTTTTCGTATATCTGCCTTTTGGAAGCAGGCTTGCCCTCTCCGTCACGGCTTACGCCGTGCCACCTCTCCCAAAGTGAGAGCCTTGGCAGTACGGCAAAGTTTTCGGTTTTGCCAAGGGCTCCCCCCTTGGGGGAGCTGTCGAACGAATGTGAGACTGAGAGGGCAAGGACGCTCACAAAGAGCATGGAGCAAGAAGTGTAAATTGTTTGGGAGGACGCGCAAATGATGGACGCAACCAAGTACGCTCCGGGTTACTACCCGGTACCCGCAGGCTATGACAGCTGGGTAAAGAAGGATCACATTGAAAAAGCCCCCGCATGGTGCAGTGTGGACCTGCGCGACGGCAATCAGGCCTGATCGTGCCCATGAGCCTTGAGGAAAAGCTGGAGTTCTTCCGGATGCTGGTCAAGATCGGCTTCAAGGAGATCGAGGTGGGCTTCCCTGCCGCCAGCGACACCGAGTACGAGTTCCTGCGCACCCTGATCGAGAAGAACATGATCCCCGAGGATGTCACCGTGCAGGTGCTGACCCAGTGCCGCGACCACATCATCCGCAAGACCTTCGAGGCCGTCAAGGGCGCTCCCCGCGCGGTGATCCACTTCTACAATTCCACCTCTGTGGCCCAGCGCGAGCAGGTGTTCCACAAGAGCAAGGAGGAGATCAAGAAAATCGCCATCGACGGCGCAAAGCTGGTCAAGCAGCTCAGTCAGGAGTACGAGGGCAACTTCCTCTTCGAGTACAGCCCCGAGAGCTTCACTGGCACCGAGGTGGACTACGCCGTGGATGTGTGCAATGCCGTGTTGGACATCATGCAGCCCACCCCGGACCGCCCCATGATCATCAACCTGCCCGTTACCGTGGAAATGAGCATGCCGCATGTCTACGCCAACCAGATCGAATACTGCGACAAGCACCTGAAATACCGCGACAGCGTCATCATCTCCACCCATCCCCACAACGACCGCGGCACCGGCGTGGCCTGCGCAGAGCTGGCCGTGCTGGCGGGGTGCACAGCGGGTGGAGTGGCTGCCTGTTCGGCAACGGCGAGCGCACCGGCAACGTGGACGCGGTGACGCTGGCCATGAACATGTACAGCCACGGCGTGGACCCCAAGCTGGACTTCTCCGATATGCCGGACATCTGCGCCACCTACGAGCGTGTGACCCGGATGCACATTTACGAGCGCACCCCCTACGCCGGTCAGCTGGTGTTTGCCGCCTTCTCCGGCAGCCATCAGGACGCCATTGCAAAGGGCATGGCCTACCGCAAGGAGCATGGCGAGCACCGCTGGACCTGCCCCTACATCCCGGTGGACCCCCACGACATCGGCCGCACCTACGACGCCGACGTCATCCGCATCAACAGCCAGAGCGGCAAGGGCGGCATCGGCTTTGTGCTGGAGCAGAACTTCGGCTACAACCTGCCGCCCAAAATGCGCGAGGCGCTGGGCTACAAGGTCAAGAGCGTTTCCGACCACAGCCACAAGGAGCTGAGCGCAAACGAGGTGCTGCACATCTTCGAGGATGCCTTCCTCAACCGCTGCAAGCCGCTCAACGTTCTGGAAGCCCACTTTGCACAGGTGGGCGGCATCACCGCCACCGTCACGCTGGAGCTGAATGGTCAGCGCAAGGTGGTCACCTCGGTGGGCAATGGCCGTCTGGACGCTGTGGCAAACGCCATCCAGAGCGCCACCGGCATGGAGTTCCACCTCGAGACCTACTCTGAGCACAGTCTGGACGAAGGCTCCACCTCCCGCGCTGCTCCTACGTCGGCCTTGTCTGGGGCGATAACACCGTCACATGGGGTGCCGGTACCGACACCGATATCATCGTGGCTGGCATCAAGGCACTGGTGAGCGCCATCAATAATAAGTAAAAGCATTTTTTCGATAAAAGGAGAGTACCATCATGGGAATGACCCTGACGCAGAAAATTCTTGCCGCACATGCCGGTCTTGCCGAGGTCAAGGCAGGCCAGCTCATCAATGCAAAGCTGGACATCGTGCTGGGCAACGATATCACCACCCCGGTTGCCATCAACGAGTTTGAAAAGGCCGGTTTTGACGGTGTGTTCGACAAAGAGCACATTGCCATCGTGCTGGACCACTTTGTGCCCAACAAGGACATCAAGAGCGCCACCCAGTCCAAGCAGTGCCGCGAGTTCGCCAACAAATACGATATCCTCAACTTCTACGATGTGGGCCAGATGGGCATTGAGCACGCTCTGCTGCCGGAAAAAGGCATCGTGACCGCAGGCGACTGCGTGATCGGTGCGGACAGCCACACCTGCACCTATGGTGCACTGGGTGCCTTCTCCACCGGCGTCGGCTCCACCGACATGGCCGCAGGTATGGCCACCGGCATGGCATGGTTCAAGGTGCCCTCTGCCATCAAGTTCGTGCTCAAGGGCAAGTTCGGCCCCCGCGTCTCCGGCAAGGACCTGATCCTTCACATCATCGGCATGATCGGTGTGGACGGTGCGCTGTACAAATCCATGGAGTTCACCGGCCCGGGCGTTGCCAGTCTGACGATGGACGACCGCCTGTGCATCTGCAACATGGCCATCGAAGCCGGTGCCAAGAACGGCATCTTCCCTGTGGACGATGTGACCCGCAGCTACCTCAAGGGCCGCAGCCAGCGTGAGCCGGTGTTCTTTGAGGCCGACCCGGATGCCGAGTACGAAAAGACCATTGAGATCGATCTGGACAAGCTGGAACCCACCGTCAGCTACCCCCACCTGCCCGAGAACACCCACCTTGCCAGCGAGGGCAAGGACATCAAGATCGATCAGGTTGTGATCGGCAGCTGCACCAACGGCCGTCTGGAGGACATGGAAGCCGCCTACAACGTGCTCAAGGGCAAGCACATTGCCAAGGGCGTGCGCGGCATCATCATCCCCGCCACCATGGCCGTTTACAAGGAATGCATCCTGCGCGGCTGGACCACTGCCTTTATTGATGCAGGCTGCATCGTGTCCACCCCCACCTGCGGCCCCTGTCTGGGCGGCTACATGGGCATTCTGGCCGAGGGCGAGCGCTGCGTTTCCACCACAAACCGCAACTTTGTGGGCCGCATGGGCCATGTGAAGAGCGAGGTCTACCTTGCTTCTCCCGCCACCGCCGCCGCCAGCGCACTGACCGGCTGCATCACCGACCCCCGCACGGTCTGATCGGAAAGGAGCACAACAATGAACGCAAAAGGTTCTGTTTTCAAATACCCGGACAACGTGGATACCGATGTCATCATCCCGGCCCGCCACCTGAACACGCAGGATGCCAAAGAGCTGGCCAGCCACTGCATGGAGGACATCGACAAGGACTTCGTCAAGAAGGTGAAGGACGGCGACATCATGGTGGGCGGCTGGAACTTCGGCTGCGGCTCCTCCCGTGAGCACGCACCGCTGTGCATCAAGACCGCCGGCATCTCGGTGGTCATTGCCAAGAGCTTTGCCCGCATCTTCTACCGCAACAGCATCAACATCGGTCTGCCATCATGGAGTGCCCGGAGGCTGTGGATGCCATCAATGCGGGCGACACCGTGAGCGTAGACTTTGACACCGGTGTCATTACCGACGAGACCAACGGCAAGGTGTTTCACGCCGAGCCCTTCCCGCCGTTCATCCAGGAGATCATCTCTGCCGGTGGCTTGATGAAGTCCATCAAGGCGAAGCAGCAGTAACCCTCTCAGGCGCTTCGCGCCAGCTCTCCCAAAGGGCGAGCTTTTTGCCATCTTCCCGAATGTATTTTCTTCTAGGATAAACAACGAACAATATCTTACCCGCCTGAAAAGCTCCCCCTTCGGGGGAGCTGGCAATGCCGCAGGCATTGACTGAGAGTTCAAACCGATAGAAGGAGTTTCCCATGGAAAAAAACATTGCTGTCATCTGGGGCGACTGCTCCAGCCCGGAGATCGTCAAGCAAACCATCCGCGTGCTTGACAAGGTGGCCGAAAAGTACGGCCACACCTTCCACTACACTGACGCTGCCATGGGCGGCGAAGCCATTGACAAGTACGGCGACCCGCTGCCCCAGCACGAGCTGGACAAGTGCCTTGCCGCGGACAGCGTCCTGCTGGGTGCCGTGGGCGGCCCCAAGTGGGAGGGCCTGCCCGGTGAGCAGCGCCCGGAGAAGGGCCTGCTGCGTCTGCGTGCAGGCATGGGCCTGTACTCCAACAACCGCCCGGCCAAGATCTGGCCGCAGCTGGCTCCTGCCAGCCCCCTGAAGCCCGAGATCGTGGCACAGGGCATCGATTTCATCATCGTGCGTGAGCTGATCGGCGGCGTATACTTTGGCAATCACGAGACCCACACCCTCGCCAGCGGCGAGAAGCAGGCCATCGACTCCATGCCCTACGCGGAGCACGAGATCGAGCGCATCGGCCGCATCGGCTTTGAGACCGCACGCAAGCGCCGCAAGAAACTGTGCTGTGTGGACAAGGCAAACGTTTTGGACACCAGCCGTCTGTGGAGAAGCGTGATGCACCGCCTGCAGGCCGAGTACCCGGATGTGGAATACAGCGAGATGTTCGTGGACAACTGCGCCATGCAGATCGTCAAGAACCCCGCCCAGTTCGACGTGATCGTTACCGAGAACATGTTCGGCGACATCCTGTCGGACGAGGCTTCCATGATCACCGGCTCCATCGGCATGATCCCGTCCTCCTCTCTGGGTGACGGCACCCGCGGCCTGTACGAGCCCATCCACGGCTCGGCCCCCGATATTGCGGGCAAAGACATCGTGAACCCCACCGCCTGCATCCTGTCTGCCGCCATGATGCTGCGCTACTCCTTCGGCCTGACCGAGGAGGCCGATGCCATCGAGAACGCCGTGAACAAGGTGCTGGACAAGGGCCTGCGCACCGCCGACAACATGAGCGAGGGCTGCACCTGCCTTGGCTGCACCGCCATGGGCGATGCCATTCTGGCCGAGATCTGAGTTTTTCCATAACGCACAAAGGGGAACGACAGCCGTCGTTCCCCTTTTCGTCTGCACAAAAAAGAGCAGCTGTTCCCAGCTGCCCTTCCGTGATACAGTTTTTTACTTGGTGCCGTAGATACGGTCGCCGGCGTCGCCCAGACCGGGAACGATGTAGCCGTTCTCGTTCAGGTGGTCGTCCTGTGCGCCGAGGTAGATATCCACATCAGGGTGTGCCTCGTGCAGGGCCTTGATGCCTTCCGGAGCGGCGATCAGGCCGATGAACTTGATGCGCTTTGCGCCATGCTTCTTGATCTGGGTGATGGCGTCGATGGCGCTGCCGCCGGTGGCCAGCATCGGGTCCAGAACCAGAACGTCACGCTCTGCAATGTCCTGCGGCAGCTTGCAGAAGTACTCCACAGGCTGCAGGGTCTCCTCGTTGCGGTACAGGCCGATGAAGCCCACCTTTGCAGCGGGCAGCAGGGTCAGCATACCGTCCAGCATACCCATGCCTGCGCGCAGGATGGGCACCAGAGCCAGCTTGCGGCCAGCCAGCACCTTGGTCTTTGCCATGGTGATGGGCGTCTCGATCTCCACCTCTTCCAGAGGCAGGTCACGGGTCGCTTCGTAGCACAGCAGGGTCGCGATCTCGCCAACGAGGTCACGGAATTCCTTGGTACCGGTCTGCTTGTTGCGCAGAATGCTCAGCTTGTGCTGCAGCAGCGGATGCTCAACGATCATCGGGGTCATAAAAACACGCTCCTTATTTTAAATAGATAACTCTATCGGGTCCAAAATTACGATTTAAAACAGCTCCGCATACGCTTCGCCATGATCAGCGGTTCTCCAATGCGGTCAGCTTGTCGATGCGGCGCTGATGGCGGCCGCCCTCAAACTCCGTATTCAGGAAGAGATCCACCAGCTGGCAGGCCAAGCCTGCACCCACGACGCGGCCGCCCATACACAGGCGTTGGCGTCGTTGTGGCGGCGGGTATACTCGCAGCTGAAGCTGTCAGAGCAGCAGCAGGCACGAATGCCTTGATCTTGTTTGCTGCCATGCTGATGCCCACGCCGGTGCCACAGAACAGCAGTGCCTTGCTGCACTCGCCGCTCACAACTGCATCGCAGGCGGGCACGGCCATATCGGGGTAATCCACGCTGTCGGTGCTATGGGTGCCAAAATCGATGTATTCCAGCCCCAGCTCCTTCAGATGCGCCTTGACAGCTTCTTTCAGTTCAAATCCGCCGTGGTCAGCGGCCAGTGCAATGGGTTTTGCCATGGAAATGTTCCTTTCTCTCAGTCACGCAGGGTTTTATGCCTGCTCCTTGTTTTGGGCGGCATTGGCTGCAGCTTCTGCTGCAAGGCGCTCTGCGCGCTCCCGCTCGGCCTGACTCAGGCGGTGGTAGTCCGGCAGCAGAGCCTCCGGCAGCACAGCCTTTCCGGCTTCGGCCATCTGCTTTGCCACAAGGGCCACTGCAGCAGCACGCCCGCCGCGCAGGGCCGCAGGTGCCTGCAGCACGCCCGGCACACTGCCGTATTTATTATAGCACAGAGATGCGCCATCACCAACAAAAAACAGGGGCTTTTTGCAATTTTCTACAAAATCGGCCAGATCTGCCACCGCCCGGGCATCGTCTTCCAGCAGGCGGCTGTGGGTGGCAAGGTCGAACGCGGCACTGTATACCTGCGCACGGCGGGCATCCAGTGCGCACAGCACGGTGCCCTCGCCCGTGTGG
>ENA-OUNI01000612-OUNI01000612.1-human-gut-metagenome-genome-assembly--contig:-NODE-612-length-16178-cov-8.130521_pt1 | contig 16178 bp, 17 predicted proteins | sample MGYA00242499_ERZ504580 | MGnify/ENA primary metagenome ERZ504580 (study PRJEB26092, sample SAMD00036315) | human gut metagenome | host: Homo sapiens | study: EMG produced TPA metagenomics assembly of... | reverse complement strand
ACGTCGCATCCTCGCTGCGTCGACGGCACGATCCCCGACCGCACCGCCCTTCCCGCCGGCGACTCGACCGGCGAGTTCCCGTTGGTCGTCGCGGTGGACGTCCCCTCCGGCGTGGGAGTCGACGACGGTGCCATCACAGGCCCGTATATCCCTGCCGATGTCACGGTCACGTTCGGCGCCCTGAAGCCGTGCCTTATGCTGCCTCCCGCGGCGTACGCCTGCGGTCGCGTGACGCTGGTGGACTTCAGTTTCGACATCGACGGCCATATGCCGTTCGTCGAGGCGGTTTCCGGCGACAACGCGGCTGAGACGTCCGACTCCCCCGGCTTGCAGACACGAAGTACTTACGTGGCGTGACCGGTCTGATCACCGGCTCCGAACGATACCCCGGCGCCGCGGTGCTGTCGTGCAAGGCCGCGGCCAAGACAAACATCGGCATGATCCGCTACATGGGTCCGCAGGTGTGCCGTGATATGGTGCTCGCCGCGGTCCCGGAGGCCGTACTCGGCAAGGGGCGCGTGCAGGCCTGGGTCGTGGCTCCGGCGTTCCGACGGGTGAGACCGAGGATGATGATTTCCAGCGTGAGACCATCGCCAAGCTTCTGACGCATTATGCGCTGTCCTCTGACGATGACCCGGATGACGATGATGACCTCGCCTATGATATGCCCCCGCTGGTGGTCGACGCGGGCGCTCTCGACCTGCTGCCCGACGAGGTGCCGCCGCAGGTCGTCATCACCCCGCACGCCGGGGAGCTCGCCTCGCTGCTCACCGCCAGGGGCGAGGATGTGGATGCGTCGGATGTGCAGAACGAGCCATTGCATTGGGCGTTGCGGGCTCATGAGCTCACCGGCGCCACCGTGCTGCTCAAAGGTGCGGTCACGATTGTCGTGGGCGAGCCGGCCGACACCGATCGGGAGTCGGATGCGCAGGGTGGATTCGCGGATGATGAGCAGCATGTGCGTGTGGTCGTCTCCGGCCGCGCCCCGGCGTGGCTGGGCACCGCGGGGGCGGGCGATGTGCTCGCCGGCATGCTGGGGGCGTTGCTCGCCCAACAGGACGACGAGGACGTTTCGGCTCCCGATGTCGCCGCCTGCGCTGCCTACCTGCACGGATATGCAGCCGCTCAGGCGTCGCAGTCGGATCAGCGCGGGTTCACGCCCCCGACGATTTACGGTTCCGATGACCGTCATCTGCGCACCAAGCTGGGGCATCCCATCGTCGCATCCGATGTGATCGGCATGATTCCCGCGACTTTCGCGGAACTGCTGTCGTAAGGGCGCGAGGGCGGTCGGGATGCGGAGGCCGGTATCGCATGATACCCGGCGTCGATGCATCCGACCGCTTGCGCGACTGCGCCGGCCGGAGACCTATTCCGTCCGGATCAACAAATCAGACACCATCCTATTCCCCCTATTCCAACGTTGAGGAGCATCATGAGCAACTCCCCCATCACCGATGTGATTTTCGATTTCTGTGGCGTTCTGCTGGACTGGCAGACCCGCGCATGCCTGACCGGGCATTTCCCCCAGGACACGGTGGACGCGATATGCGCGCCCGACGACCCGCACGGGTTCTTCCGCTATGAGGACCGCATGGACGCCGGCGAGGACTTCTCTCACATCTACCCGACGTGGTGCGGGAGCAGGGCGAGGACATCGCTCCGATCTTCGCCTACTACATCGAACATTACGGCGACGCCCTGCCGCGCATGCTGCCCGGCATGGAAGATCTGCTGCGCGACCTGAAGCGGCATGGGTACGGTGTGTGGGGACTGACGAACTGGTCTCATGAGACGATTCACATCGCGTTCGAGAAATTCCCGCAGATTGGCGAACTGCTGCAGGACACCGTGGTCTCCGGCATCGAGAAGATGCACAAGCCGAACGCCGACATCTACGAGCTCGCACTGCAACGATTCGGCCTTGAAGCCGGGCATTGCGTGTTCTTCGACGACACGGCGAAGAACATCGTCGGGGCCAACGAGGTCGGTATCCACGGTCTTCTGTTCGACAATGCTCTCCAGGCCCGCGAATCGCTCGCTTCGCTCGGTGTGAGGCTGTAGGAATAACCGGATTCGGTGCTCTCAAAACTCGCAGATATGGGGCAAAAAACGTCAGTCGTCCGGTGTATCTGCGAGTTTTGAGAGCGTGCCTTGCGCATACCGCACCGCAAGCCCGCCGCATGATAAATTGAGCTTATACCCCCGCACCTGGTGAAATGCCGGCAATCCCAATGATTTCAATGGTTTCGTCCATGGTCGGCCTTATAAATGCTGCTTATGACACTGCTGCAGCTGAAATACATCGTGAAGATCGTCGAGTGCGGATCCATGAACGAGGCGTCGCATGAACTGTACGTCTCCCAGCCGGCGTTGAGCTCGTCGGTCAAGGAACTGGAGAACGAGCTCGGCATCGAGATCTTCACTCGTTCCTCGCAGGGCATCGCCCTGACGGTGGACGGCGCCGAATTCCTCACTTACGCCCGTCAGGTGCTCGACCAGGCCGACCTGCTTGAGGAGCGCTACAAGAACGCGAAGCCGCGCAAGCAGCTGTGCTCCGTGTCCACGCAGCACTACATGTTCGCCGTCGAGGCGTTCGTCGAGATGATCGACTCCATCAAGTCCGACGAGTACGAGTTCACGATCCGTGAGACCCGCACGAAGGACATCATCAACCAGGTCGCGAACATGCTTTCGGAGATCGGCATCATCTACCTGTCGGACTTCAACAAGGACGTGATCGGCAAGATGCTGCGCGAGAAGCATCTGGAGTTTCATCCGCTGTTCCGTGCGCCGCTGCACGTGTTCATCTCGCGCAACAACCCGCTCGCCGGCAAGAAGAAGGTCACGATGGACGACCTCAAGCCGTTCCCGTTCATCCAGTACGAGCAGGGCGAGGAGGGCAGCTTCTTCTTCGCCGAGGAGGCCGTGTGGCCGGAGTACTCCCCCAAGCAGATCAACGTGACCGATCGTGCGACGATCCTGAACTTCATCATCGGCCTGAACGGGTACACGGTGTGCACCGGCATCGACAACGGCGACCTGAACAACGAGAAGATCGTCACCGTGCCGTTGGACACCGACGAAACGATGCTGGTGGCTGGGTCACCAATGAGCGCGCCAAACTGTCGAAGGCCGCCGAGACGTATATCGAGAAGCTCAAGTCCGTGGTTGCCGACCACGGTTACAAGCTGATTGACTGAATGCGATTATGGGCTCCCTGCGGCGGGGAGCCCGATTTCGATCCGTGTCTCGTTCAGAAGCCGCGCACGTTGTAGTCCGCGGACAGGTTATTCATCGCGTGCAGCAGCTTGTATATATAGATGAACGGTCCCACTGCGATGAGCGAGCCGAGGATGCCCCACAGCCAGAATGTCGAGGCGGTGACCGTGACGGGCAGACCGCGCGCGGCCTGTTCTTCGCCGATGCGATCGGATACGCGGTGATACCACACCAGCCAGCCGATGCCCAGCGTGACCCATCCCACCAGGAAGAACATCAGGCAGTAGTGCATTGTGTGTTTGCCGTCGCGTTTGAACGCGAGCAGGTTCAGGCCGTCTCCCACTTCGCTCATCTGCCAGATGTCGTAGATGCTGAACGTGACGAGACCGAGCAGCACGTATTTCAGCAGTCCGCGCTGCGTACGCAGGGGTGCGACCGGCCGGGGAGCATAGGGCTGTTGCGGCTGGAACTGGGGCTGCGGTTGAAAGCCGGATTGCTGCGGCTGGGCGGCATACGGCGCGCTCGGATTGGTCATGGATCCTTCTTCCCAAGAAGACCTTCACTGTTATGAGCAAACGGCGTTGATTTACCCTGTTTCCCATTACAGGTCCGTGTCCCTGAATTATGTGATCCATCAGTGGGTGGCGCATTTTGGCGCACTCCCGTTGCCGTCAGCGCCGGTGGTCGATGATGCGCCGGATACCGTCGCGGATGGACTGGGGGTTGCGCGGTTCCCCGCCCAGCGCCCGGTGCAGTGTCAGGCCTTCGATCATCGCGTCGAGCAGCACCGTGGTCTCGGAGTCGAAGAACCGGCCCATGACCTTCTGTGTCGCCGACATCCAGCGGTCACTGATGTCGCGGAAAGACAGGTCGCGCGCGGCGAGCGTGTAGAACTCAAGGTTGATGTTCAGGTCGCGCTGGTTACCGAGCATGTCTCGTTCGATGCTCAGCGCGATGGCGTCGCAGGCTTCGTCGACGGTCGAGGCGGACTGCATGCGCGCGGCGAATTTCAGTACGGAGGCCCGGGCGAACTGGTCGAACGCCTGGTGCAGCAGATCGTGCATGCCGTCGAAATAGTATGTCATGGAGCCGAGGGGCACGTGCGCCTCGGCGGCGACGACGCGATGCGAGGTGCCTGCCACTCCACGTGACGCGATGACGCGCAGCGCGGCGTCGATGATGTGCTGCTGTCGCTCGGGGTCGACTCGGGATGACTGGGATGGCATATCGGCAATCATAGCATTCATGCGGGTTCCGTGCTGTCCCCCTCGTATATGTACGTTCGTACACATCAGAAAACGGGACCTCTGCCCCTCCTGCAGTCGGCCATTGCCGGCCAATGCGCCGCTATTGCTCGGAATCGAGCACCGAATCCACAGCGGCCCAGCGCCGACGCAGCAGCATCCACAATCCGATGACCATGGTCAACGCTCCGAGTCCGATGCCGAACAGCCCGGAGGATTGTGCGGCATGTTGCGCGCCTCGGCCTCCGGCAGAACGTCCTGCGTGACCACGAGCGAGAGCATCGCGTCGATGAACGTCACGAACTTCACCGATGCGTCGACACGTCGCACAGCTGGAAATCGATGTCCGGGTAGGCCTTGCGAGCCGCCTCGATCATGTCCGGCGAGCTGTCGACGCCGAGAATCTCGCGTGCGGGTAGCGTTCGCGCAGCACGGCCGTGCTGTTGCCCGGCCCGCAGCCGATATCCGGCATGCGCTTGACGCCGCCGCCGTCCTCCGGCAAAGGCCACCTACAAGCGCCGGATAGGACTGACACGACATGATGAATGCTACCAATATAGTAGTAATTACTATATAATTTCATAAGTATTGCTAAAATATTAGTATGTATGATTTGTTAGATGAGCCGCTTCCCGGAGAAGTAATGGCCGGTATCGCCCGGCGAATGACCATGAGACGCAAGGAACACGGCATGACGCAGTCCGATCTCGCCCGAAAATCAGGGTGAGTCTCGGGTCGATTCGTCGATTCGAACAACTCCATGAGATATCACTGAACGCACTGGTCGGCATCGCCTTCGCCTTGGACTGCGAACGGGATTTCGACGCACTGTTCTCCCAGCCGTATTACCGCTCGATCGATGACGTGGTCACAGCGACGCGCCACGGAAAGGACATCGGATGACCCCGCTACTGGATGTAGACCGCGTGCGCGTGCTGCTCGCAGGCAATACCGTCGGAATGCTTACCATGTCACCTTCCCGCACACTGCGTTCGCCTACGACAAGACCTGGCTGACGCACGGTTTTTCCATCAGCCCGATAAGCCTTCCGCTCAGAGATGGCGTGTTCGTCGCCCAAAGAGATCCGCTGAACGGCATGTTCGGCGTGTTCGACGACAGCATGCCCGACGGATGGGGACGACTGCTGACCGACCGAATGCTGCGTCAACATGGCATCGACCCGTATTCGGTCGGCCCGCTGGCGCGTCTATCGATCGTAGGTCATGGCGGCATGGGCGCACTGGAATACGAACCCGCTTCAACAATCGACGATGACCTGCAATCATTCCCCGATCTCGACTCACTCGCCGAGGAATGCCTGAATGTGATGAGCGCCGACTTCTCGAATGACCTCGACCAGCTGTTTGTCCTTGGCGGTTCGTCAGGCGGAGCCCGCCCGAAAATCCTCACCACAATCAATGGCGAGGAATGGCTCATCAAGTTCCCCTCATCCGTGGACGCACCCGATATCGGCGAGATGGAATACCACATATCGAATCTTGCACGCACTTGCGGAATCGACATGCCGGAAATCAGGTTGTTCCCTTCACGTCGATGCGCAGGCTATTTTGGCGTCAAGCGCTTTGACCGCATACCGCTCACGAACGGCGAAATCGGCAAGGTGCACATGGTTTCCGCCGGCGGCCTGTTGGAGACTTCACACCGCATCGCCAATCTGGACTACGCCTTGCTGATGCGATTGACCATGCGCATGACCGGCGGCATCAAGGAATGCGAACGATTGTATCGACTCATGTGTTTCAATGTGTTCATCGGCAATCGCGACGACCACGCGAAGAACTTCTCCTACCTGCATGATGCGGAGTCCGGCGCTTGGAGCCTCTCCCCCGCGTACGACCTTACCGAGAATCCCGGTATCAACGGCGAACACACCACTGCGGTCAATGGTAAGGGGCGCGGCATCACCGTTGAGGACATGGCAGACATCGGCATGAAAGCCGGCATCCCACGAACCCGATGCATATCGATTGCGCGGAACATGCGCGAACGCATCGCGGATGCCGGTTTTACCGTACGCAACTGAAGGTGGACCGAACACCTTCGAGCGGACCCGACCTCACCGGAAGTCGATTCAGCGGAAACGTTCGTCGAGCAGGGCGTCGCGGCGGGCGTGGTGCGGATGCGGCCGTGCATCGGGAAGACGCATACGCCAAGTATTTCATTGGGCAGAGCTATCTGCACTGCTGGTCTCGGGCAAGGAAGTCAACGTTTCCAACGTCACATTCGAGGTGGGCTGCCGCAACAACTGGCATATCCATCACAAGGCCTGTCAGATTCTCATTGCCGTGGGCGGCGCGGCTACTACCAAGAGTGGGGCAAGGAGCCAGTTGAGCTCAACCCCGGCGACGTGGTGTACGTGGCGCCGGAGACCAAGCACTGGCAGGGGGCCGCGCCGGATTCCGACTTCGCGCATATCGCCATCATGAACGCGGTGGACGGCGCTCGAACGAGTGGCTGGAGCCGGTCGAGGCCGAATACGACGCGTTGCGTTGAATCAAAGGACTGTCGCTCGCGCTCGTCAGAACACCACCGCCGACACGATGGTCAGCGAAAGCAGCGAGAACAGCGTGCTTACGAGCACGAAGCCGACCGCGTAGTCGGGCATGTTGTTCCTGCGGGCGGTGAACATGGCGATGGTGGTCATGGTCGGCAGGCCGGCCACCAACGTGATCATCATGATCATGTCGTGGGTGATCGGCAGCTCCGGCAGCGCTCCGGCGGCCGCGGTGAGTAGCGCGTACAGGCCCAGCGGGAAGGCGATCATCTTGGCGACCAGCCCCACGTACAGTTCGTAGCGTTTCAGCACGCCCCACCATTTGGTCAGCGCGAACAGGCCGCCCAGGTAGATCAACGACATCGGCGTGGCCATGCCGCCGATGGTGCGCAGCGGAGTCAGGACGATCGAGGGAATCCTCACGCCGAGCATGATCAGCACCAAGGCGAGCATCACCCCGATGAACGCGGGGTTGACGAATCTCCCCAGCAGATTGCGCACGCGCAGGCCGAGCGTGGGCCGGCCGGCGGCGTCGGGTGATGCGACGGTACCGGGTTCGGGAACCGGCTCGCACAGCCATACGCCGTACGTCCATAGCAGCGTCTGATCGACGATCGACATCAACGCGACGTAGATCGCACCCTCGTGCGGCCATAACGCCATGATGATTGGAATGCCGATGAACCCGGCGTTGCCGAAGATCAGTGCCGCCTGGAACACGTGGCTACGTGATCCCTTAAGCCGCAACGCCCACGCGACCAAGCGGAACACGAGGATAAGCAGGGCGTACATCACCGCGGTCAGCAGCATGGCGCCCCAATTGGCCTCGACCTGCGCGCGGTCCGCACCCGCCATGGCGTTCGAGAACACCAGCAACGGGATAAGCACGTTGAGCAGCAGCGAGCACATGCCGTCGAGCGCGGTCTGGCCGTAGAAGCGAAGCCTCACGCATCCGTATCCGACCATCAGCATGATGAAGAAGCCGACCAACTGGCCAACCATAATAGCGAATTGACCCATTGCTCCTTACATCTCCAGCATCGAACGCAGCCATTCGAGTTCGGCGGCGATCTGCGCGTCATGCACGGTGATGATACCCTTGCGGTACGGGTCGTCGATCTGCTCGGCGCTCAACGGATTGCCCGCGTCACAGTAGAAGAAATGCACGTCGTGGCCGTTGAGCAGATCGTAACGGCGGCGCAACACCGCGTCGCGGTCGGTTTTGTCTGGCACGACGGACAGGAAGGTAAGCACGACGGTCCACCGGGTGAAATCGGTGAGATTGAAACCACTGGTGCTTTTAAGCTCGTCGATCAACTTGGCGCGACCCGCGTCCAGCAGGGTGAACACGCGACGCTGGCGCCCGTCGCGAATCGACGCCTGTTCGGAGATCAATCCCGCTTCGACGAGCCTATTGGTCGCCGGATAAATCGCGCCGTCGCTGAATTTGCGCGTGTACCCCTGCAGCTGCTCCATCTTCTTGCGCAACTCGTAGCCGCACATGGAACGCTCCGAAAGGAACCCCAGAATCATCATCTCAATCAAGCTCATGATTGTCCATCATAACTCGTTTGAACATACCCGTGGCACCGTCTCGTCACTCCGTCGGGCGAGGAGCAGCCTCTCCCGGTCGCCACGACTGGAGAAACGACTCGTTTTTTGCCGCATCGTCGCGGTAGCTTTGCCGAACTCGTCGATGAGCCCATGGAATTCCTGAAGGTCGCGACGTCCAGCCCGGTGTCCAGCACCACGGGGGCATACGCCTTATGGAACGCCGGATATCCGGCCGGCGCATCGAAGCCGAGGAACGCGAACAAGCGCCGTGCGTAGGTGTCGGCCACGAACGTGCGGCGGGAGAACACGTAGAGCATCATATCGTCGGCCGTTTCGCCGCCGATGCCGAACAATCCGAGCAGTTCGGCGCGCAGCTCGCGTCGGTGATGCCGTCGGCTCCTTCGGGAGAGGCGTCGCAACGCTCCACATACCAGCGGCTCAACGAGCGCAGGGTCTTGGATTTGTTGACGTAGAAGCCCGACGGCCGAATCAGCTCCTGCAAACGCTCCGGCTCCACGACCGTCAACGCATGGGGGTCGAGCATGCTCTCCGCCTTCAACGCCGCGAGCGAACGGTCCACATTGCCCCACGCGGTGTTCTGCGTGAGCACCGCGCCCACCATGATCTCGAATGTGGTGTCCGCCGGCCACCATCCGGTCGGGCTCAGTTCCGCGGACAGCGCGCGGTACAGCGACTCGATGTCGCCGGCTGCGGGCCTGCGCCGGGATTGCCTGCCATTGCCGCGCGCCGATGCCATGGTCAACGGTACAGGCGCTCGATGAGAATGTCGGAGACGGTGAGGCGCGCCTCGCTGAGCAGGTTGTCGAGCACCACGCCGGCGAGATCGGCGGCGGGCATGAACGTGTGCTGCTTGTCGAGTGAGACGTAGTCGTGGCTCTCGCGGTAGAAGTCGGTGTCGATGCCGCCGGGGTACACGCCCACGACGGTGACGCTCGACCCCTTGTACGCGGCCTTGAGGCTCTGTGTATACCCCTTCTCACCCCATTTGGTGGCGCAGTACACGGATTCGTTGGCGTTGCCGCGCGTAGCGGCGGTGCTCATCACGTTGGCGATTTTGAGGTTCTGTTCGTCGCATGCCTTGAGCGTCTGGACGCACCACAGAATCATGCCCTTGAGGCCTTTGAGGCATTTGTCCACGTCGGCGGCCTCGTAGGCGGTCGGCGTCTTGAATGAGGGCTGCCCGGCATTGTTGATCAGCAGGTCGATGTGCCCGATCTTGGCGATCTCGGCCACCGAGGCTTTGACGAAGTCCTCGTCGGACACGTCGCCGACGAACCCGTGGTAAGAGCCCCGGGGGAATTCGCCGGCCAGTTCGGTCTGGCGTTCGGCGTTGAAGTCGATGCCGGCGACGAACCATCCGCGGTCGATGAGCTGTCGCGTGAGTTCATAGCCCAGTCCGAGGGCGCTGCCCGTCACGATGGCGATGCGTTTGCCGTTCGTCCGTTCCATGATTCGTATGCCTCCCTGCCTTCGTCGGTTCGTCGCCGTCCGGCGATCACTGCCCGATGCCGCGACGAAACGCTGTTGAAAACGTATGCACAATGCATTTTATCGAATCCGTCCGACCAGTCGCCGTCGCCATCGCCTGCGCATGGGGCGGCGAATCAGCTCAATTCGCGTAGGATGCGGCGCATGAATGGAATGGTGACCGCGAAGGTGAGCACGTCGGACACCGACTGTGCCATTTCCACGCCGAGCACGCCGAACGCCAACGGCAGCACCAGTACGATCGGCGCCAGAAACAGGCCCTGCCGGCACAATGCCAGGAACGAGGCGATGCCGGTGCGGCCCATGGTCTGGGTCATCATATTGCCCATCATGTTGAAGCCATTGAACACCACCGTGCAGCATTGAATGTGCAATGCGGACACACCCACCGCCACCACGGCCGGGTCGGAGCGGAAGATCTCGACCAGATGCGGGGCGAACATCCACAGCAGCGCGGCCAACGCCACAAGCACGCCGGTGGCGAGCCGCACGCAGAACCAGTACCCTTCCTTGACGCGCGCGTACAGGCCGGCGCCGTAGTTGTATCCGCACACCGGCTGGAAGCCCTGGCCGAGGCCCACGATCACCGAGTTGGCGCCCAACATGATGCGCATCACGATGGCCATGCCGGCGATGGCCGCGTCGCCGAACGGGTTGGCGGCGATGTTCACGCAGGTCACGGAGATCGAGCCCGCACCCTGCCGAATCAGCGAGGGCAGGCCGCCGCCAGCCACCTCGCGCATGAGCAGCACATCCGACCGGCAGTTGCGCAACGACAGTTTCATCACGCCGAATCTGGCGCTCATCGTCGTCAGAATCGCGAAGCTCACCGTCTGGCAGATGGCGGTGGCCAGCCCGGCGCCGAATATCCCGAGGCCCGCCACGAAGATGAGCAGCGGCGCGAGCAAGAAGTTCAGCAGCGCGCCCGAAACCAAGCCGATCATGCCGAACGCCGACTGGCCTTGGTAGCGCAGCAGCCCGTTGAGCGCGAACGACCCGCATACGCAGGGCGCGGCGACCAGCAATGGCGTCAGGTATTGCACCGCGTACGGCGCAATCGTGGGAGTCGAACCCAGCATGACGACCAGCGGCCGCAATGTCAGCAGCCCGATCGCGGCGATCGTCAGACCTGAGATCACCGCGCCCGCGAAGCCTACGGCCAGCAGCCGGGATGCCCGCTCGTTGTTCTGTTTGCCGAGTTCGCGGCTCATCGAGTTGCCCGCGCCGTTGCCGAAGAAGAAGCCGAGCGCCTGCATCACGGTCATGATGGAGAACGCGATGCCGATCGCGCCGGATTGCGCGGTGCCCAGCTGCCCTATGAAAAAAGTGTCGGTCAAATTGTAGGCGGTGGTCACCAGATTGGAGATCACGCCGGCAGACACAGTCTGAGAATCAACGGTTTGACCGGCTGACCGGTCATCTGCCGGTATTTCGCGTCCGCGCTCGCGCGTCTGATGCCATGAACCTGAACCACGGACGGTCATCCTACTCGCGCGGCATCCCTCGCAGCCGTGCATGACCGCCATGTGGGTCGCCCACGGATACAGTCACCTCAGGTACCGGCCCGTGATGCTGTTCGCATCGGCCGCGATCTGCTCCGGCGTGCCGGCGGCGACGATGCGTCCGCCGCTTTCGCCGCCGCCCGGCCCCATGTCGATCACCCAATCGGCGTTGGCGATCACGTCGAGGTCATGTTCGATGACCACGACGGTCGCGCCGGACGCCACGAGTCGGTCGAACACGCCGAGCAGCACCCGCACATCGAGCGGATGCAGGCCGATGGTCGCTCGTCGAACACGAACACGGCGTCCGACTGAGCCTGCCCATTTCGCTGGCAAGCTTCAGGCGTTGCGCCTCACCGCCCGAAAGCGCCGGCGTCGGCTCGCCGAGCGTCAGGTAGCCCAGACCCAGATCGTGCAGCGTGGTCAGTCGCGCATGCACCTTGCGCATGTCGACGGTCACGGCCAACGCCTGATCCACGCTCATCGCCATCAGCTGCGGCAGGGTGAGTTCGCGCCCGTCCTTGGTCGTGCGGTGAATCGCGTCGGCTTCGGGCGCATACCGGGAGCCCCGGCAGTCGGGGCATTCGATGTCGACGTCGGGCAGGAACTGCACGTCGAGCGAAATCGAACCGGTGCCGTCGCATGTAGGGCAGCGCAGTCTGCCGGTGTTGTAGGAGAAGTCGCCGGCCTTCCAACCGCCCGCCTTGGCTTCGTCGCTTCGGGCGAAGGCGCGGCGCAGGTCGTCGTGGATGTCGCGTAGGTGGCCACGGTGGAACGCACGTTCGCGCCGATCGGCGTGGCGTCGATGAGGTTCGCACGCTCGATGCCGTCGGCGTCGATCGAGCGCACATGCTCGGACGGCTTCTCCCCGCAGACCGTGCCTTGAGCGCGGGAATCAACGATTCGAGCACCATCGTGGTTTTGCCGGAGCCGGATACGCCGGTCACCGCCACCAGACGGCCGCGCGGAATATCAACATCCAGCGGTTTGACCGTATGCAGCTGACTGGTTGTCATGCGAATATGCCCAAGGTCGAACATATGCGAGACGGGCATGCACCCGCGTTCACGGACACTTTCGCCATCGGCCAGGAACGGCGCGATGCGGCTGCGTGGATTCGCCGCCACGTCGCCGACCGTGCCCTGCGCGATCACATGCCCGCCTTCGGCACCGGCGACCGGACCCATTTCGATGAGATGATCGCATGCCTTGAGCACACGCACATCATGGTCGACGACCACCACGGAGTTGCCATCCACCACGAGGTCGCGCATCACGCCGAGTAGACCGTCCACATTCGCCGGGTGCAGGCCGATGGACGGTTCGTCGAGCACGTAGAGCACACCGGTGGTGCGGTTGCGCACGGCACGGGCCAATTGCACGCGCTGGCGTTCGCCGGTCGACAGGGTCGCTCCGGCGCGATCGAGCGCGAGGTAGCCGAGTCCGAGCTCCAACAACCGGCGGGCCACATCAAGGAAGGATTCACAGATGTTCGTCGCCATCGGGCGCATGTCGGCCCCGAGCGATCCGGGCACGCCACGCACCCAGTCCACCGCCGCGTCCAAGGTCATCGCGCTCGCCTCGGCGAGATTCAGTCCGCGCACCCGTGGGGCGCGCGCCGCCTCGCTGAGCCTCGTGCCGCCGCAATCCGGGCAGGTTTTCTCCTCAAGGAACCGCGCCACGCGTTTCAGCCCCTTCTCGTCCTTGGCTTTGGCGAGCGCGTTCTCGACGGTGTACACGGCGTTGAAATACGTGAAGTCGAGTTCGGCGAAGTCGTCGCCTTTCTTCGGCTTGTACAGGATGTGCTTCTTGACGGCCGGGCCATTGAAGACGATGTCGCGTTCTTTGGGGGTGAGGTCCTTGAACGGCACGTCGGTGCGCACGCCCATCGCGCCGGCGACCTGTTTCATCAGGTCCCACATCAACGAACCCCATGGCAGCACCGCGCCTCGTCGATGCTTTTCGATTCGTCGGGTACGAGCGCCGCGCGGTTCACCTCGCGCACGATGCCGGTGCCGGCGCAGGCCGGGCATGCGCCGGCCGAGTTGAAGGCCAAGGATTCAGCGCCGGGCGCGTGAAAATCCTTGCCGCAATTCGCGCAGACGATGGGCAGGCCGGCGGCCACGTTGAGAGTCGGTTCGTTGCGTGCGCCGCAATGCGGGCACACATGTGAGGCGAGACGTGAGAACAACAGACGCAAGCTGTTGAGCAATTCGGTCATCGTGCCAAAGGTGGAGCGTATGCCGGGCACCGCGGGCCGCTGGTGCAGGGCCAGCGCGGCGGGCACGTGCAGTACTTCGTCCACCTGCGCGCGGCTCGCTTGAGTGAGGCGGCGGCGCGTGTACGTGGACAGCGCCTCCAAATATCGCCGTGAGCCTTCGGCATACAGCACGCCGAGTGCGAGCGAGCTCTTGCCCGAACCGGAGACGCCGGCCACACCGACCAGTTCGCCCAGAGGCACGTCGACGTCGACGTTCTTGAGGCTATGCACGCGTGCGCCGCGCACCTCGATCGACTCCGGGCGCGCATCGTCCCGTATCCGCTGCATATCGGGCACCCCTTCACTCAAGTCTCCTACGACGCGTCACGTCATCATCCATTGTAGGGACGCCAACTGGCCGACAAGGGACATATTCGGACCGTTGCAAGAGGTACATTCGACCTCCTGTAGAATGCTAACTGTCTTCAGAGAGGTACCGAATGGGAACCCTCGAGTACAAACGCCGTCATTGCAACGTTGATACTCGGGTTCTCATGTTTCAGGCACCTCATTGAACGCAGATAGCTCTCCGCAACAAGACAAATGTACCTCTTCCAAAGGAGAAACATCTACGAGGCATAGGCGTACGCCTCATAGGAGGCGTACTTGGGCAGACCATAGATCTGGATGGAGAACGCGCGGGATTCGCCTTTGGCCGGTTTACGCACATACTCACTACGCCAGAACACGAAGTTCCCCTTCTCGTCGCGCAGGATGAGCGAAATGGCGATGCGCGCCGCCTCGCCAGCCGCAGCGGCATCTTCTTGCGCACGAACGGCCCGGCTCCATCGAGGCTCACCATTTCGGTGACGCCGTATGCGCCGTCCGCCAGCACCCGTTCGACGCAGTAGGCGTCGTCGAGCATCATGGCGTGCATGGTCTGCCGTTCGTCCATAATCGTCGTCGTCCCCCGAGCGCCGCGGTCAGTCCGCGTCGAGTAGCGTCGGCTCGTTCATGCGGTTCCTCGGTCAGATGCGCCGGATCGTTGACGTTCATGCCTCGCCTTCCCTTGGTATGTCTTCACGTGCCGGACCGCCGGGAGATCTCCCGTCGGGAGCGTCAATCGACTGGCCCGTTCGTTTCACTGTGACCAGACTACATGGCACGGCGGCGTGCGGCACGGCTCCGGTGCCGGAATCATCCATGCGGAAAAACTTGCCGAAATTCAGTTGTCAACTGATGACGGGCCGCCGCATCGCCCATGACAATGGACGATGTCACCAGTGTCCGCGCATAAACGCGCGATTGAAGAGAAAGAGCAGACCATGACGAACCCATCCGATTTCACGCCACAGCCACCCCAAGGATCGGGGCCGCAACCCGTCCAGCCCACTCAGCCCGTGCCGGTCCAGCCCGCGGGGAACACCGTGCCGCCGCAGACGCCGGGCGTCATCCCCATCGCCTCCGGCACTCCTAACACTCCCAATACACCCGACGCACCCAATGTTCGCAACAAGAAGACCTCCAAGCTGGCGGTGTTCGCGATCATCGTCGCCGCGGTATTCCTGCTGATCACCTTCATCGGTGTGAACAGCTGGAGTCTGTTGGCGTTCTTCGCGCTGTTGCCGGTATTGTTGTCCGGATTCGCCGTCTACACAACCCGCAAGGACGGCAAGGCGCAGGGGCGCGTGCTCGCCTGGGTCGCGGTCGGTATCACCGTGGTGGCGCTGATCGTCGGCGGCGTGGGTGTCGTACGCAACGGCCTCGAGGCCAAGGCCTCTCATGACGCCGCGGAACAGGCCGCGAAGGAAGCCGCGAAGGCCAAATGCGATGCCTACTCATGGCCGACGACCGACCTGGCCAGTCAGCTGCCCAAGCCGGAATCCTCCAAGGGTAAGATTGAGAAGGACAGCTCGAGCACGTTCTACATCAAGGTGTGCGGCACCGATGCCACAGCGTACGACAACTATGTCAAGGCTCTGCAGGAGAAGGGATTCACCGTCGACTACTTCAAGAGCTCCTCCGCGTTCAACGCGAAGAACGCCGCCGGCTACTCGGTCAATATCAGATACGATTCCAAGGGCGACTCCATCATGGCCATTCTCATCCTCGCCCCGGACGACTCTTCGACTTCCAGCACGTCCGGGAACGGCGCCACGCAAAACAACGATGATTCGGGTTCCGGCGACGCTTCCACCGGATCCAGCTCCGACGACGATTTCAAGGCCGCGATGGACAGCTACGAGTCGCTGATGAACGAGTACGCCGACTTCATGGAGAAGTACAACGCCGGCGGGCACCCGGCGAGCATGGCGGCCGACTACGCGAAGATAATGGTCAAGTACAACGATGCATGAAGAAGCTCGACGCCATCGACGAGAATTCGCTGACCACCGAGGAGCACGCAGTACTATATCGAGGTTCAGACCCGC
>ENA-OUNI01000611-OUNI01000611.1-human-gut-metagenome-genome-assembly--contig:-NODE-611-length-16181-cov-1.999502_pt1 | contig 16181 bp, 24 predicted proteins | sample MGYA00242499_ERZ504580 | MGnify/ENA primary metagenome ERZ504580 (study PRJEB26092, sample SAMD00036315) | human gut metagenome | host: Homo sapiens | study: EMG produced TPA metagenomics assembly of... | reverse complement strand
CATCTTCAAGCCGGAATCCGAGCGCGGCCATGACCCGAAGCGCAATATGGCGCGATCCTTATAGATACAGCATCGGCTTGGTTTCGTATTTTTGGGACGCATGACAAAGGGGATGCGTTCCACGCTTTTGCCGAAATCCGCATCGTGGAGAAAGGACTCGGCGACCCGTCTGAGCACTTCACGACGCAATACGTTGATATGGTTCCGTTCCACCATGAATTTCATTCCCTGACGGGACGGCTCCCGGCGCAGGGATTGCCCACTCCGGAAATCGTCCGCGCTGTTCATTGTAAGAAGGTTCTCAACAGTAGACGTCCCTGCGGCCGTCCCGCACCTTGGCGAGCAGGTTTTCGGAAACCTTGCGGATCCTGCCGTCCATACCGTCCAACGCCGCCGCAATGGCGCGCTCCCCGGCTTCCCGCGCTTCGGGTGTGCCGTAGTCGAGAAGATACTCCTCAAAGGTGGACAGAGCGTTGGGCGCGCATTTTTCCTTGATGAGGCCCGGTTTCGCCAGGTCCATGAAATCTTTGCCGGTACGCCCGAGACGATAACAGCCGGTGCAGAAAGAGGGAATGAATTTGTGCTGTCCGAGATCGGCAATCACTTCCGCGAGGGAGCGGTGATCGCCAAGCTGAAATTGTGCCGCCTCGAACTGGTGGATTCCTGATAGCCACCCGGATTGGTACGGCTGCCGCCGAAATCTGGGAAACGCCGAGTTCCAGCGTCCGCTGCCGGATAGCCGGGTTTTCCCGAGTGGACATGATAATGCCCGTGTACGGCACGGCAAGGCGCAATATGGCGACAAGCTTGAGAAAATCCTGATCGTCCAAGGCGTACGGCGCCGGGAGGCCAAATCCGACCCGATGGCCGGTTCGATGCGCGGCACGCTGATGGTATGACAGCCGACCCCAAACCGCTCCTCAAGATGCGCGATGTGGGCCATGAGCGCCAACGTCTCGAAACGCCAGTCATATAGCCCGTAGAGCAGCCCTATGCCCACGTCGTCGATGCCCCCCTCCATCGCCCGGTCCATCGCTTCGGTGTGGTAGGCGTAGTTGCTTTTCGGACCGTAGGGGTGAAGCTTTTGGTAGTTCTCCTTGTTGTAGGTCTCCTGAAACAGGATGTAGGTGCCGATGCCCGCCTCGGCGAGTTTCCGGTAGTTCTCCACCGTGGTTGCGGCGATGTTCACGTTCACGCGGCGGATAGCTCCGTTTTTGTGCTTGACGTTGTAGATGGTGCGGATGCTCTCCAGAATGTATTCGATGGAGTTGAGCGGGTGCTCGCCCGCTTCGAGCGCCAGCCGTTTGTGCCCCATGTCTTGCAAGGCGATGACTTCCGTTTCTATCTCCTTTTGGGAGAGTTGCTTGCGGAGCATGGTCTTGTTCTTCGCATGGTAGGGGCAGTAGGTGCACCCGTTGATGCAGTAGTTGGAGAGGTAGAGCGGCGCGAACATGACGATTCGGTTGCCGTATATCCTCTCCTTGAGCCTGCGGGCCAGTGCGAACATCCGTTCGTTGAGGTCGGGAAGGTCGCATTCCAGCAGGACGGCGGCTTCGCGGTGGGTGATGCCCTTCGCCGCTTCGGCCTTGTCCAGTATATGCTCTATCAGGGCGCGGTTGTGCCTGTTGGCCCGCGCGTATTCCATCGTTTCTACTATTTCGCCGTCGTGGATGAACTCTTCGGCTACTTTGGATTTTACGTCGTACATCTTGTTTTTAGCATTTCTTAAAAGTTGAAAGGGCGGTCTCTGCCATTGCTTCCGGTAAACCCCTTCGTCGGTAAAATTAATCCTGTACGAATCCGGACTTATTCGTAATTGAAGGATTTTTTCAGTTTATACTTTCCTTCCGCTATTTTTCTATCCATATCATTTAGAAAAGCATCTACCTCTTCGGCTGATATTTTATAACAATCCGTTTCTGAGTAGTTTTCGCCTCCGCCTTGCAGGCAGTCCCAGTTGATGTAGGCGTTGCACCCTACGGTATAACTCTCTTTTCGGACGATATGAGGTTTCGGTTGAAAATTGATTTCGAGTTGCGCATGGACTCCCAGCGGCATATAGGAGTATTCGACCTTCCAGGGAAAGGATGTGACGGCGACGTATGGACTCTCCCTTTTCCGTCCGAATAAGTCGCCGTTATGTCGTAGAGTTCGAACATGTCGTCTTGTCCCACACAGAGATAAGATATGGCAATCCGGGTATCCCTGTTGCGATAGGAGTCACAGCCTCCGGACAGACAAAGCAGAGTACCTGTCAATAATAAAATGCTGAGCTTTTTCATTTTATTGATTTGGTTGTGGAACTGTCGTTTGTTTTTTGGTGGTTGGTTTTTGTCGCAAGTGCCGCGTGCGCTGTATGGTAGTTACTGCGTGTCAGAAGGTTTGTAGTCGCCCCGCTCGTAGGAGATGCGGTATCCGATGGCATTCAGCTGTGCCTCCAGTCCGCGCAGTCCCTCGGCCGACTCCAGTCCCGTCGCCTTCTTGTCGTTGTAGAGCGCGTACTTGGCACGGTTGGCCGGGGGCGAAAGGTTGGGCATAACCACGTTGGCACCGGCGAGAATCCCCTGCTCGCGTCCGTCGGGAGCGAGCGTGGCCAGCGCCGTCGTGGAAGGGATGAGTGCGTCGGGGAACATCAGCCGGAAGATGGCCAGCAGCATGAGCGTCGTGCGGATGCTGCCGGCGGGCTGCCCGGCGAACGGCGTATCGTTCTGCGGAATGTAAGGTCCCAGGCCTATCATCTGCGGCCGGAACTCCGCGATGAACAGGATGTCGCGCACCAGATGCTCCGTCGTCTGCCACGGACTGCCCACCATGATTCCCGTTCCTGTCTGATAGCCGATTTCCTTGAGCTCCCGCAGGTTCTGCATGCGGTGGTCGAAGGACATGGCGGCCGGATGGAGCTGTGCGTAGTGTTCGCGTGTGGCCGTTTCATGACGCAGCAGGTAGCGGTCGGCTCCTGCCCGGTAGAAACGTTCGTAGCTCGCGGGTGCGTTCGCCGAGGGAAAGGGTGATGGCGCAGTCGGGGAATTCCCGGCGGATGGACCGCACGACCTCCTCTATCCATGCGTCGTCGAGCGCGGCGTCTTCCCCTCCCTGCAATACGAACGTCCTGAAACCCAGCGTATGGCCCGTCCGGCAGCATGTGAGTATCTCTTCCCGGGAGAGCCGGTAGCGTTCCACCCGGCGGTTGCTGCGGCGAATGCCGCAGTAGTAGCAGTCGTTGCGGCAGTAGTTCGTGATTTCTATCAGGCCGCGGATGAAGATGCCGGTACCGAAACGTGCGACGGCCACTTCGCGGGCCGCCTGCATGGCGTATGCGAGCAAAGGCCCTTCTGCCGCACCTTTCAGGAGCGCTGCATAATCTTCCGGTCCGAGGTCTCCCCCGAGGCGCAGCCTGTCCACCAACCGTTTCATTGTCCGGGATTTGTTCTTTTTACAAAGTTACTGAATATTATGGTACAAACAACCGGCCTTTCCCTGTTTCGGCGCTTATCTTCCTGTCATACAACGAGTATTATATGTTTTTATATTTCCATTGTTTTTGCTTATATTGCGTGTCGTTGCCGGGAAGGATATGTCGTCTTTCGGTTGTCGGGACGGGCTCAAACGAAAGACGTTCCGACGGTTTTCCGCCGGAACGTCCCGCTTTTCTGCCGTGCACGCTACTCCGCGGCCGGTGTCTGGGGGAACCGCACCGTATAGACGATGTGTTCGAGCTGGCGCATCATGTTGCGTTTCGGGCCTTTCGGGGAGTAGACGAAGCAGTCTGCCGAGAAGACGCGGCCGGTCGCCGGGTCTATGGTCGAATAGTTGATGAACGGGCCGCCCATGTAGTCGTTCTCCACATACCAGAAACCGCTCATTCGTGCCCACAGTTTCCCGTCTATCCGGATATACTCCACCTCGCCGGATGTAGTCTTCGGTCGCCATGAAGGAGCCTTCCGACGGGCCGGGGATGCGTCCCGTGAATTCGTTCCGGCGCTTTATCAGGTTCTCCGGTGCGAAGTCTTCCGCTCCCGCATAGGGATAGCTGTAGAGTACGAGCCCCTGCGTGGCGGTGCGGACATCGTTGCCCACCCAAAGGAAATCCTCGCCCGAACGTCCCTTTATCGAAAATCCTCTCGGAATATTCATATCGATGCCGAAAAGGCTGCGTATCTCCCGGTCGATACCCTTCTCTCCGTATTTGCGGTTGTTCTCCACGGCCCGGTTCCGTTCCGATATCTCGAACAACTGCTGCAGTTCCTGTCGGTTTTCGGAGAGGTAGCGCACCATGCCGTTGGTATCCGGAGCGGTCAGGGTGACGATAATCTGCGGCCGGGCATATACGTCGTATCGTGCGACGGACGAAGGTTCGGCCGTTTGCGGATTGAGCTGTATGATGAGGATGTTGCGGTGGCGCAGGATGAGGTCTTTGAGGCGCCCGGATTGACACGCGAAATGTCGAACTGCGGTTCCACCTGATTGAACATCGGAACGGGTTCGAGCAGTATCGAACGGAGCGTGTCGCCCACTTCGCCGTTCCAGAGCTCTTGGTCGATGGATACGACTATCTCGTAAGGTTTTCCGCCGGCGTTGTTGAAATCGCCCGTGCCGCCCTGCGATTTGCAGGAGAGCATCAGGCCGGCTGCCGCGAGCAGAATGGCTGCGAACAGTGCGGATGCTGTCTTTTTCATGGTGCGATGGTATTTGTGTTCTGTCTTGCCTCTTTTTACTGTGCCTGTTCCGGCCGCAGGAGACCGGAGAGGGACACGGATACCCGCAGCGGTGGCGTCGGTTCATTGTGAAACAAAGGTACGGAATATGGCCGATGAAAACAACAACGGCAGCCGAGCCGGTTCTTTGCAACAAATATGGTAAGATATGTCGGCATACGGCGGCTATATCCGGTAAATGGTGCTAACTTTGCACTCCAAACGAAGGACGCTTATGTTCAGACCGTGTTTCTTGAGGTTGCTCAGGCCGCTGCTTCCCGACATGACGTGGGAGATGGCGGACAGGAGTTCCGTATATCTCACCTTCGACGACGGTCCGACTCCGGGGATTACCGAGTGGATACTCAAAACCCTTGCCGGATACGCGTCCGCGCCACATTTTTTTGCCTCGGCAAGAACGTGGAGCAGCATCCGGACCTTTACCGGGCGATAGCGGATGCGGGCCACAAGGTCGGCAACCACTCGTACAGCCACATCAAGGGGTGGGGAATGGCGACCGGGCAATACGTTGCTGATGTGGACCTTGCCAACCAGTTGGTGGAGTCCGACATCTTCCGGCCTCCGTACGGGCGTATCCGCCGCCGGCAGGCGGAGGTGCTTTCGGAGCGTTACCGTCTGGTGATGGGGGGTATCGTGAGTCAGGATTACAGCCCTTCGGTAACGCCTCAGGAGTGTCTGCGTAACGTGACGCGGTATGTGGACGGCGGTTCCATCGTGGTTTTCCACGATTCGGCCAAAGCGTTCCGCAATACGGAATACGCGCTGCCGCGGGCGATAGAATACATCGCGGAGGCGGGGTTCCGGTTTGGAACGATAGGTGCCGCTGCGGAACCCGTGGGGCCGGCAGCGAAGGGTCTCCACCGGCCTGACGGCCACCGCATAGAGGCGGAACATCCGCCGTTGGTCGGTGCCGGCGGTCTTTCCGGCCGATATTGAGCCGTTCCCGTGTGCGGTTTGCACGGAGTTCAGGTTTTCCGATAGCGTATGAAAAGGATAATAGTTGCCGTAACCGGCGCGAGCGGCGCCGTGTATGCCCGGAAAGTGGCCGAGCGTCTGCTGCGCTCGCCGCAGGTAGCGCAGGTAGCGTCGTGTGCAGCGCGAACGGGCGGAAGGTATGGAGTATGAGAGGGAACGGCTTCCGGAGGGAGAAGAGCGTATGGTATGGTTCGACAATGACGACCTGTTCGCTCCGCCGGCTTCCGGTTCGGCCGGTTACGACGGTATGGTTATCGTTCCCTGTACGATGGGCAGCGCCGGACGCATCGCTGCCGGTATCTCCGGCGACCTGATAGGCCGTGCAGCCGACGTGATGCTGAAGGAGCGCCGACCTCTGGTGCTGGTGGTGCGAGAAACCCCGTTGAGTACGATACATCTGCGCAACCTGACCCTTCTTTCGGAGTGCGGGGCCGTCGTATTGCCCGCTTCTCCCTCGTTCTATTCCCGGCCTGCGGACATCGAGGCGCTGTGCGATACGGTGGCTGTCCGTGCCGTCCGGATGTTGGAAGTCGCTTCGGAGGGGTACGAATGGGGTGCCGAGGAGGAGTAACCGGCGCCCGGTTCGGTCTTTCCGCTGTGGCATGGGTTTCGGCGGAGAAGGAAGTGCATTTTCGGAAATAGGAAAAAATAGTAATTTTGCAACCTAGCGTCCACGGGATATGCCTGCGGCGCAGTTCCCTTCGGCAGACAATTGATTATAAACCATAAATACATCAGCAAATGGCTACAACCGCAGACATAAAGAACGGCATGTGCATCGAGCTTGACGGCAAAACGTTCAGCATCGTGGAGTTCCTGCACGTGAAACCGGGGAAAGGACCCGCTTTCGTGAGGACGAAACTGAAAAATCTCGAAAACGGGCGCATCCTCGATAAGACCTTCTCGGCCGGTGAGCGGATAGAACCCGTTCGGGTGGAGCGCCGTCCCTATCAGTTCACCTACGAGGACGACATGGGTGCACACTTCATGCATACCGAAACCTTCGAGGAGATAACCATAGACAAGGCGATGATAGAGAACGCCGACCTGATGACCGACGGTCAGATTGTCGAAGTGATGTTCCACACCGACAAGGAGATGGTGCTCTCGGCGGAACTTCCTCCCATCGTGGATATGGAGGTGACCTACACCGAGCCGGGCATCAAGGGCGATACCGCCTCCTCCAACTCCCTCAAGGCCGCTACCGTAAATACGGGGGCTACGGTGAAGGTTCCCCTCTTCATCAATACGGGCGACAAGATACGGTGGATACCCGCACCCGCGAATATTACGAAAGGATTAAATAATTCCGGAGAGTGTATTCGAAAACAGCAGGGAGCGACCGACGGCTCCCTGCTGTTTTTCGGAGCATTTCCTGCAGTGTACGGCTACGGCTGTCCTGTACGGGAGATTTTCATCCCGAAAATTACTGCCGGAAGCATGCGGTCTTGTTGCGCACCAGACGGACGCAGGGAGCCGGCATGCACTTGAACATCGGATGAAGAGACGGTTGTACCAACCCGGAATGAGGTGTTTCCGATGTCTGAAGAGGGCTCGGAGCGCCTTGCGGGCCACCTTGTCCGGCGTCATGAGCACCCCTATGGCAAGGCCCACTTTCTGCAGCCGGTGGCTCAGGCCGTAGAAATCCGTGGCTACTCCGGCGGGGGAGACGGCCGTAACCCATACGTTGCGTTCGCGGGCTTCCTTGGCGAAAGCTACCGAAAAGGTTTTGACATAGGCCTTCGTGGCGCTGTAGAGCGCGATGCCGGGCAGGGGCATCCACATGGAGTAGGAGGCCATGTTGAGGATGTAGCCGCTCCCGCCGCGGCCATCTCCTCCGCAAAGAGGCGACAGAGCGCCGTCACGGTGCGGATATGGAGGCAGATGATGCCGTCGATGCGTTTCTGGTCGGTTTCGATGATGTCGTTGTAGATGAACACCCCTGCATCGTTCACCAGCACTTCGGCCCGGATACCGGCCTCTTGGCAGGCGGCGAAGAGACATTCCGCCGCGTCGGGCAGGGCGAGGTCGGCGGCATAGGTTCGTACACGGATACCGCACTCTCCGGAGAGTTTCCGGGCACACTCGTCGAGGCGTTCAACGTCTTTGGCCGCGGCGAAAATGTTGTAGCCCCGCATGGCCAGCCTGCGGGCTATGGCAAAACCGATTCCGGAGCTGGCGCCGGTCACGACAGCCCATCTTTCGTTGCGCATACTCTTTTCCGTTTCTATCCTGCAATTCAGTTTGAGGGCAAAGATACGGTAAATGTAAAAAAAACGAGGAAAATTGGCGGTATCTTGGAAAGTTGATAACTTTGCCGACCGGACTTTTAAAAAACGACAGGGGTCCGGAAATCAAGTAGAAAAAACAATGGAGCAATTCACGACCGTAGAGGGTTTGAAGGCGGGACTTGCCTCCCGGAGAGGTTCTTCGGTAGGCTTCGTGCCCACCATGGGGGCGCTGCACGAGGGGCACGTTTCCCTGGTCAAGAGGGCCCGTGCCGAAAACGACACGGTGGTAGTAAGCGTATTCGTCAATCCTACGCAGTTCAACGACAAGGAGGACCTGCGTAACTATCCGAGGACGCCGGAAGCCGACCTGGAGGTACTGCGTGCTGCCGGGGCCGATGTGGTGTTCATGCCGTCGGTGGAGGAGGTCTACCCGGAGCCCGATATGCGGGTGTTCGATTTCGGTATGCTGGACAAGGTGATGGAAGGGGCGACGCGTCCCGGCCATTTCAACGGCGTGGCCAGGTGGTCAGCCGTCTGTTCGAATTCGTGAAGCCCGACCGGGCCTATTTCGGGGAGAAGGACTTTCAACAGATAGCGGTTATCAAGGCCCTGGTGAAACAGCTCGGTTTGAATCTCGCCATCGTAGAGTGCCCCATCGTTCGGGAAGCCGACGGACTGGCGCTCTCTTCGCGCAACCGGCTGCTCACTCCGCGGCACAGAGCGCCGCTCCGGCCATCCATACGGCCCTACAAGAGGGTGCCGCACAGGCAGGACGGCGGAGCGTAGCGACGTATGCGGTGCGGTGACGGCCCGTATCGAAGCCGAACCGCTGTTGAAGGTAATCTATTTCAAGCTGGTGGATGAAGATACGCTGGCAGAGGTCTCCGACTGGAACGGTACGGGACATGTCCGCGGATGCGTGGCCGTACAGGCGGGAGATATCCGTTTAATCGACAATATGCGTTTCTTATGACGATAGAGGTATTGAAATCCAAAATACACCGGGTGACGGTCACCGAGGCCAACCTCAATTACGTCGGGAGCGTCACCATCGACGAGGAGCTGCTCGAGGCTGCCAACATCCTTGCCGGCGAGAAGGTGCAGATTGTGAACGTGACAACGGCGAACGCATCGAAACTTATGCCATCAGGGGTGAACGCGGCCGCGGACAGGTGTGCCTGAACGGTGCTGCGGCCCGTAAGGCGGCTGTGGGGGATGTGGTAATCATCATCTCCTACGCTCGATGGATTTCGAGGAGGCGAAAAAGTTCACGCCGTGGGTGGTCTTTCCCGATACGGCTACCAACCGTCTGATAAGGTAGGGCGTCCGCAGAGCTGCCTTGCCGTGTCGTGACTGCGGGGTGTTGCGCGCTCTTCGGTATCGGAGTTCGGTCGTTTGCGGGGGAGAATTTCCTTTGCATGTTATATTCATATTTTTTATATGCCTGAAAGAGGCCGCGTCGTTTTGAACCGTTCGTTCATGGGGCGCGGCTCCTTATGTTTGGTGTCGGCAGGGTTTGCTGCGGGCAGCGCGTTTTTCTGATGGGAAATGCCGACTGCGGTGCTGCGCCCCGTGCCCGCGGTCGGGTGCCTAGCCGGAAGGTCGGCCTTCGATTTTTTCGGAATAAGGATGAAAAACTTTGTTTTTACGGGCTTTTGGTCTAACTTTGAAAATCCGCATTGATTGCCTTTTAAAACCGTATGACATTAAATGGGGTTTCTCAGCGCCATACCTGCCGGACTGTACGCATTCGCATTGCGGATACGGCACCTGCTCTATGATTCGCGTATCATAAAGCGTTAACCGGTTCGGATATTCCTGTCGTGTGCGTCGGCAAGTATCACGGTGGGGGAACGGGTAAAACGTCCCGTGACGGAGTACCTGATAGAGAAGCTGGGACGCGACTACACGGTCGCCGTCCTTTCGCGGGGATACGTCGCCGGACGAAAGGATATCTGGAGGTCGGGACGAACGCTTCGTTTCTCGATGTGGGCGACGAGCCCAAACTGATAAAACGCAACCATCCCTCTACGGTCGTTGCCGTATGCGAAAAGCGGGCGGAAGGCATCGCCCGTATCCGCAGCGAACACCCGGAGGTGAATCTCATCCTGCTCGACGACGGATTCCAGCACCGGCGCGTGGAACCGAAAGTGAATATCGTCCTCATGGATTATACGCGGCCGATATGGGAAGACCACTTGCTGCCGTGGGGAAACCTGCGCGACCTCCCGTCGCAGATGCATCGGGCGAACATCGTGATGGTGACGAAAACTCCGCCGGACATCACTCCCATCGACCGCCGCATTGCGGTCAAATCGCTCAAACTCTTCCCCTATCAGAGCGTGGTGTTCACTTCGATGGTTCAGGGGGTACCCGTGCCGCTCTTTCCGGATGCCGAGGGGCTCGTGAAGCCCGGCCGAAATGCGGCCCTGCTGGCAGGTATAGGCAATCCCCGGCCGCTCGCCGCTTATCTGGCGGAGCGTTACGACCTGAAGGCCGAGTGGCTTTTCAGGGACCATTATGTCTATAAGGTACGCGACTTGCGGCGGATAGCGGACGAGCTCGCCTCGCTTCCGGAGGATACGGTGATAGTCACCACCGGAAAGGATGCGGTGAAACTCTGCAACCGGAAAAAAGTGCCTGCCGAATTGCAGCGCCGCCTCTACCGGATACCTGTCGGCGTTGCCTTCACGGACGATGACGAAAAGAGGTTCCTCCGGCTGCTGTCGGAGAATATCGTCTCGCGCGAATAGCCGTTCGGGAGCGTATTTCCGTTGCATTGCATTTGTAGATGCGGCCGGCAGTTGCCGGCTTATGATATATATTGATATGTATTTAAGATTATGGATATGCTGGAAAAGATAAAGCATGCCGCCGCTTTCATCGACGGACGCACTTCCGGATTCCGTCCGGAGGTAGGTATTATTTTGGGAACGGGTCTCGGCGGGCTCGTGGACCACATCGCCATTCGCCACTCCATCGAATATGCCGACATACCGGACTTTCCGGTGTCGACCGTGGAGGGCCACAAGGGACGGCTCATCTTCGGAGAGCTCGGCGGGCGGCGTATCGTCGCCATGCAGGGGCGTTTCCACTATTATGAGGGATATACGCCGCAGCAGGTGGTCTTCCCTGTCCGGGTGATGAAGTTCCTCGGCATCGCACGCCTTTTCGTCTCCAATGCGAGCGGAGGGACGAATCCCACCTTCCGGGTGGGGGACCTGATGGTGATAAACGACCACATCAATTTGATTCCCAACCCGCTGATAGGGCCCAATATCGAGGAACTCGGCCCGCGTTTCCCCGATATGAAAGGAGCTTACGACCCCTCTCTCATCGCCCTGGCTACGGAAATCGCGGGGAAGGAGGGGATTAAACTCCAGTACGGCTGTTATGTCGGGCTGACGGGGCCGACGTTCGAGACGCCGCAGGAGTACCATTACGTGCGTGCCATCGGCGGAGATGCGGTGGGATGTCCACTACGCCGGAAATCATTGCGGCCCGCCATATGGGTATTCCCTGTTTCGGCGTGTCGATAATTACCGACCTCGCTTCGGACGACTCCGTGTCGCACGAAGTGGTGCAGGAGCAGGGACGCCGGGCCGAGAAGGAGATGACGCGCCTGTTCATCGGGATGCTTGCCGAACTTTAGAGTGGTATGTTGTCCGGCGAAGGGGTACGGCCCCGTCGGGACGATATGGATTCAGAATGCGTTAAAGAGGAGAGATATGATTAACAAGGTTATTTTGATAGGCAACGTTGGGGCCGACCCGGAGATACGTAGCTGGAAAGCGGAGTCAAGATGGCCCGCATCAGGGTTGCGACCACCGAACGGATATACAACCGCGAAGCGCAGGAGTCCCGCGACCATACCGAATGGCACAGTGTGGTGCTCTGGCGTAACCTGGCCGATGTGGCCGACCGTTTCATCCGCAAGGGGTCGCAGGTCTATATCGAAGGGCGCTGCGCAGCCGCGAATGGACCGACCAGCAGGGAGTGAAACGTTATTCGATAGAGATATTGGCCGACGACCTGAAGATGCTCGGCCGCCGTTCGGACAACCCTTCGGCCGGACAACCCCTCTCTCCGCAGGGAGGACAGCAGGGGTACGGCGGTCAGCCGTCGCAGCCGGCCTATGGCGGCGGATACGGCCAGGGTGGCAACGCGTCCTATTCGGGAGGCGGGTATCAGCCGCAGCAACCAGCACAGACGCGGCTGCTCCGGAGGTGAATCTCGACGACCCGGACGACCTTCCGTTCTGACGGCGGTCGGTTTTCCGCTGTGAGTTTACCGGCTCTTTCTGCTGTCGGCCGGGCACTCGTTCCCTTCTTTTTTATAAGGGGCGTTGTCGTGTACAACGGGTGGCTGCGGAAGAGCTCGCCTGAATGAATACGATGAACAGCCGGGCGTATCGAATACGTCCGGCTGTCGTTCCTCTGCGAGGAGTTTCCTTTCGTTTTGTCGAGAGAGAGGCATGTCGGCATCGGCATATTGTTAGGTTCCGGTCTCTGCTGCCATACCGTCTCAACCACACAAGAGAGTCCACTGGTTCGTCGCTCCTGCATGTATCTGTCCGTTCCGTATTTTGAAACGGATGCTTCCCTTTGCGGATACTTCCCGCTCCCGCAGTCGATAGGAAAGGATGACCGTCGCTCCGGATACCGCGTACCCGCGTTTCCCGGAGCATGGGTGCACTTTGGCAAGCGAGGTGCCGGGCAGTTACACGAGCTCCTTTTGCAGTCTCTTTATCGTGTCGGCGGCAGACGCCTTTTGGTAAAGTATCCGATAGACGGCGTCAGCTATCGGCATGTATATGTCGAACTTTTTGTTTATCTGATTGATACATGCCGAAGAGTAGTAGCCTCCGCTACCATCGTCATCTCTATCATGGTGCTTTTTACGGAGTATCCCTTGCCTATCATCGTTCCGAATGTCCGGTTACGGCTGAATTTCGAGTAGCAGGTAACCAGCAGGTCGCCCAAATAGACCGAAGCGTTGAAGTCGCGCGGCGAGGGTAGGTGCGTTCCATGAAGCGGCTCATCTCCATCGCGCTGTTGGCGATGAGTACCGCCATGAAGTTGTCTCCGTAACCCAGTCCGGTGCATATCCCGACGGCTACGGCGTAGATGTTCTTGAGTACCGCGCCGTACTCCACGCCATAGATGTCGGTGGAATAGACCGTATTGATGTAACGCGAGGCGAATTTTCGGCCGAGCACCTTGGCGTTGTCGATGTCCTTGCACACCATCGTCAGGTAAGTGAGGCGCTCCATAGCCACCTCTTCGGCATGGCTCGGCCCCGAAACGATACCTATACGGTCGAACGGAACGCCGTAATCCTGATTCATGAATTCGGCGATGGTGATGTATTCGTTGGCGATGATGCCCTTGATGGCGGAGACGATGAATTTGTTTTCGAGCGATACCCGGAGCGGCTGCAGCGTAGTCTTGATATAGGCCGACGGGACGGCCAGCACAACAAGGTCGGCCTGCTCGAACACCTCGTTCACGTCGCCCGAGATGTCGAGGCGGTCGGCGTCGAAGTGTACGTCCTGCAGGTAGAGGGCGTTGGTACCGTTCGCAGCGATGCTTTCGCGTATCTCCGGTTCGCGGATATACCACGCTATTCTTTTTTCGTTTTCAAGAAGTATTTTGACGATGGCGGTCGCCCAGCTTCCGGCGCTATCACCGCGCAGCGGGCATTCGGGTCAATCGAGTATTTCATGTGTAAACGGTAGGATGGTTCATTCTGCAGGTAAGGTACCAAATTTCCGGGAATTAGGTTATGCTCTGCTGACTATTATTCGGCCGGAGCAAGGTGTGTTCGCCCGACATGAAAAAGCCCCGACAGCAGATGCCGGGGCCAATTATGTGTCAATCAGCTGTTATTCGGTAGCTGCCGTTATTCCCATTCGATGGTTGCCGGCGGTTTCGAGGAGATGTCGTACACGACGCGGTTGATGCCGCGCACGCGGTTGATGATGTCGTTCGAAACACGGGCGAGGAAGTCGTAGGGGAGGTGCACCCAGTCGGCGGTCATGCCGTCGGTGGAGGTTACCGCCCGCAGCGCGACACAGCTCTCGTAGGTACGTTCGTCACCCATCACGCCGACGCTCTTGACCGGGAGCAGAATCGTGCCGGCCTGCCAGACCTTGTCGTACAGGCCCCACTCCTTCAGTGCGTCCATGTATATTCTGTCGGCCTCCTGCAGAACGGCTACCCGTTCCGGCGTCACTTCTCCGAGTATCCGGATGCCGAGTCCCGGCCCGGGGAAGGGGTGGCGTTCGAGTATCAGCGGGTCGATGCCCAGCGTCCGTCCCACGCGCCTCACTTCGTCCTTGAAAAGGAGGCGCAGCGGTTCGACGATGCGCAGGTGCATCTCTTCGGGAAGCCCGCCCACGTTGTGGTGCGACTTGATGGTCGCCGAAGGGCCGTTCACCGACATGGATTCGATGACATCCGGATAGATGGTTCCCTGTGCCAGCCATTGGACGTTTTCGATGGCTTTCGCTTCCGCGTTGAAGACCTCGATGAAGTCGCGGCCGATGATTTTGCGTTTCGCTTCGGGGTCGGTGACGCCGCGCAGGTCGCCCAGAAACTTCTCCCCGGCCTGTACTCCCTTGACGTTGAGCCCCATGTGACGGTAGGAGGCGAGTACGTCCGTAAATTCGTTCTTGCGGAGCAGACCCGTATCGACGAAGATGCAGTAGAGGTTCTTGCCGATGGCCCGGTGCAGCAGGATGGCGGCTACGGAGGAGTCCACGCCTCCCGAAAGGCCGAGCACCACTTTGTCGTCGCCGAGCTTCTCCCGCAGCTCCCGTACGGTGGCATCCACGAACGATTCGGGACTCCAGTCGCGCCGGCAGCCGCAGATGCCCGCCACGAAGTTTTCCAGCAGCTTGAGTCCGTCGGTGGAGTGGTAGACTTCCGGATGGAACTGAATGCCCCATGTCGGTTCGCCTTCGATGCGGAAGGCGGCATTGTGTACATCGTCGGTGCTGGCCGTCACCCGGTAACCTGCCGGAAGCAGGGTGATGGTGTCGCCGTGCGACATCCATACCTGTGTGCGTTCGGGCATCCCTTTCAGCAGGGCATCCTCGCGGTCGGTCACGTTCAGCATGGCACGGCCGTATTCACGGCTTGCGGCCGGTTCGACCTGCCTCCGTAGTTCTGGGCGAGCCACTGCGCGCCGTAGCATACGCCCAGCAGCGGCAGTCGGCCCTTGATGCGCCCAGTTCCGGATGCGGGGCCTGTTCGTCCCGTACCGAATAGGGGCTGCCGGAGAGTATCACCCCCTTGACACCCGCATCGAGCGTCGGTATCCTGTTGTAGGGATGTATCTCGCAATAGACGTTCAGTTCGCGTACACGACGCGCGATGAGCTGCGTGTACTGCGAACCGAAGTCGAGTATCAGAATCTTTTCCTGCATGGTATTCATACTGTCGTTTAGCTCTTCGTAGGAATGGGGAGCGTCCGTTGTCGTCCTCTCTTTGGCGGGAACCGTAATTCGTCCGCTCTCCTCTCTGTTATTGGCAAAGGCCGTTGTGCCGTCCTTGCTCGTTGGTGTGGGAGGCCGTTTGCGGCCGCTTCTTCCTTGAATCCGATGAGGATTTGCCTCGCGGGAATCCTCCCTGTACAAATCCTCATCCGATATATCACTCCTTTGCGGCCGGGATAACCGGCTGTTACTCTCCGCGGGAGTAGTTGGGTGCTTCGCGGGTTATCGTCACGTCGTGCGGGTGGTTCTCTATCACGCCTGCCGACGTTATTTTCACGAAGTCGGCGTGTTTCAGGGCGGCGATGTCCTTTGCGCCGCAGTACCCCATACCCGACTTCAGACCACCGATGAGCTGGTAGACCGTTTCGCTGAGATACCCTTTGTAGGGTACGCGTGCTTCGATGCCTTCCGGTACGAATTTGCTCGTATCGGTCTCTTCGCCCTGGAAATAGCGGTCTTTCGAGCCCTTGTTCATGGCCTCTACCGAACCCATGCCGCGGTAGGACTTGAATTTCCTGCCGTTGTAGATGATGGTTTCGCCCGGAGACTCCTCCACGCCGGCCAGCATGGAGCCGACCATCACGCAGTCGCCGCCTGCCGCGAGTGCCTTCACGATGTCGCCCGAGTAGCGCAGTCCGCCGTCTGCTATCACCGGTATGCCGCTCCCGGCGAGCTCCTTCGCGACGCCGTATATGGCGGTGAGCTGCGGTACGCCTACGCCGCAACTACGCGGGTGGTGCATATCGAACCGGGCCCGATGCC
>ENA-OUNI01000610-OUNI01000610.1-human-gut-metagenome-genome-assembly--contig:-NODE-610-length-16235-cov-2.392848_pt1 | contig 16235 bp, 14 predicted proteins | sample MGYA00242499_ERZ504580 | MGnify/ENA primary metagenome ERZ504580 (study PRJEB26092, sample SAMD00036315) | human gut metagenome | host: Homo sapiens | study: EMG produced TPA metagenomics assembly of... | reverse complement strand
AAGATTACTATGAAGAGTCAGAAGAAGTGATTGAAGAACCGGAAGAAGATTACTACGAAGAAGCGGATGAAGTGATCGAAGAGGCGGAAGGAAACGCAGATGACGAGTATTTCTTCGGGGAAGATGACGCGGAAGAGATTCAGGACATTGAGGATGAGTTCACAGTAAATCCTGATTATTCGGGAGAGGATGACGACAGAGAGATTCCTGATGATGACGAGCCGATCGACATTATGTCGGCGACGACACCGCTTAGCCGTAAAGAGACTGCGAAGCTGATTGCGACAGGTAAGACTGCGCCGCTTCCGCTCGATGAGATCTCGGATGCATTGTCAATGGATACCGGTTTTGTCGTACATGGAAGATATGACCTTGAGATGCAAAGCGGTATCGGAACGAGAGCCGGACTTACAGAGGAACAGAAGAAACTGTTTTCTTACTTTGTTCCGGTGCGCGGAATGAGCGAACAGCTTGTCGATGTGCTTGAGCAGGATAAGAACTGTACGAACAGAAAAGGGACTTCGAGAACGGGCAACTTGCTTATCATTGGAAATAAAGGCAACGGAAAAACGGTTCTTCCGTTGACGTCGTGAAAGCGATCCAGAAGCAAAGAGACATCCGTCAGGGCAAGGTCGCGATCGTGACAGGAGATTCTCTGAATAAGAAGAAGATCAGCGATATTGTCGAAAAACTTTACGGCGGCGCTCTGATCATTGAGAAAGCGTCCAAAATGAATGAAAAGACAGTTGCGCGTCTTAATAAAGCGATGGAGCAGGATACAGGCGAGATGCTGATCGTCTTGGAAGAGCAGAGAAAGCCGCTTGACAGACTGTTGTCATCGAACAGAGAATTCAGGAAAAAATTCACATCAAGACTGGAAGTGCCGATTTTCATCAACGATGAGCTTGTTACGTTCGGTCAGACGTATGCGAAAGAAAACGGATATCACATTGACGAGATGGGAATTCTTGCGCTGTATAGTAAAATTGATTCTCTGCAGAGGGAAGATCATTTTGTGACGGTTGCGGAAGTGAAAGAAGTTATGGATGACGCGATCCGTCATTCTCAGAAGGCGTCCGCGAAGAAATTGATGCGGAAAGTTTTTGGAAGAAATACAGACGAGTCAGACCGTATTATTCTTTCTGAAAAAGATTTTAATATATAAAGAAGCACGATAATAGACTATAATTTAAAATGTGTGCATAAATAGACAAAATACAAGAGAAACGGGCGGGAAAGAGCTGTCTGTTTCTCTTTATTTTTTGGACGGAATCAAGTATAATGAAACTATCACGGAAGCGGGCAGAAACGCTTCGATATTTTATTATGAGGAAACGGCGAGGTGGGCTTTTATGGCAAGGAGAAAAGGTGCGGGCAGAAACGCGGCAAAAAGTGCAGGCAAAGGCATCGTGAATCATGCAGCCGGCGGTATGGCGGGCAGTGCGGTGAAAAAGGCGTCAGGCGGCGCAAGCCGGAACAGGGCGAACAGTCCGGCGAAAAACACTGCGGCGGATGCGGCAAGTATGAAAGCGAATGAACATGCCTATGAGATAGGAGAATTGGATCATTACCTGTTTGGTCAGGGAAACCATTACGAGATCTATAAAAAATTAGGCGCACATAAAGTAGTGAACGACAAAACGGAGGGCGTTTATTTCGCGGTATGGGCGCCGAATGCGAAGAATGTGTCTGTAGTCGGGGAATTTAATGACTGGAATTTGGAAAGAGACAGAATGGAGCGTCAGGAGCCTCTAGGTATTTATGTGAAGTTTGTACCGGAAGCGAAAGAAGGACAGCTTTATAAGTTCTGTATTGAGACGCAGAAAGGCGAGCTTCTTTATAAGGCGGATCCGTTTGCAAATTATGCGGAGCTTCGTCCGGGAACGGCGTCTCGTATTACGGATCTTTCCCGTATAAGATGGACGGATGACGCATGGATGAAAGCGCGGAAGACATGGAATCATAAGAAGAATCCGATGTCGATCTATGAAGTTCATATGGGTTCGTGGATGCGTCACCCGGGAAGGGAAGATGAAGGATTCTACACATACAGAGAGTTCGCCGAGGCGATCGTAAAATATGTAAAAGAGATGGGATACACTCATGTAGACTGATGGGCATTGCAGAGCATCCGTTTGACGGTTCGTGGGGATATCAGGTTACGGGATATTATGCGCCGACTTCAAGATACGGAAGTCCTGAAGATTTTGCATATCTGGTTGACCTTCTGCATAAAAACAATATAGGAGTGATTCTTGACTGGGTTCGGCGCATTTTCCGAAAGATGCTCACGGGCTTGCTGATTTTGACGGAACTCCGACATTCGAGTATGCAGATCCAGACTCGGAGAACATCCGGATTGGGGAACGAAAGTATTTGATTACGGAAAAGCGGAAGTGCGCAACTTCCTGATTGCAAACGCATTATTCTGGATCGAACATTTCCATGTGGACGGGCTCCGTGTGGATGCTGTTGCGTCGATGCTCTATCTTGATTACGGAAAACAGGACGGACAGTGGGTCGCGAACAAATACGGAGGCAACGAGAATCTTGAGGCGATCGATTTCTTTAAACATTTGAATTCGGTTGTTCTGGGACGGAACAAAGGCGCTGTGATGATCGCGGAAGAATCGACGGCATGGCCGAAGGTGACAGGATCGCCCGAAGACGACGGCCTTGGTTTCAGCCTGAAATGGAATATGGGATGGATGCACGATTTTACGGAGTACATGAAACTTGATCCGTATTTCCGTAAAAATGCACATCATATGATGACGTTTGCGATGCAGTATGCATACAGTGAAAATTATATTCTTGTGTTGTCGCATGACGAAGTTGTTCATCTGAAGTGTTCGATGATCAATAAAATGCCGGGACTTGGGTTCGATAAATTTGCCAACCTAAAAGCAGGCTATGCGTTTATGATGGGCCATCCGGGAAAGAAACTTCTGTTCATGGGTCAGGAATTTGCACAGCTTAGAGAATGGAGCGAAAAGAGAGAGATCGATTGGTTCCTGCTCGCCGAACCTGAGCACAGAGATATTCAGAACTGGTATCGGGATCTGCTTCATTTGTATAAAAACAATAAAGCTCTTTATGAAATGGACAATGATCCGGCGGGATTTGAGTGGATCAATGCGGATGATATTTTCAGAAGTATTTACAGCTTTGTAAGACATTCCAAGAATAAAGAAAAGAATTTGCTTTTCGTCTGCAACTTTACTCCTGTGGAAAGAGAAGATTACAGAGTCGGCGTTCCGACGAGGAAAACGCTGAAGCTTGTTTTGAACAGTGATGAGGAAAAGTACGGAGGAAAAGGGGAAAAACGTCCGCTTACTTACAAACCGGTGAAAAAGGAATGCGACGGTCAGGCGTATTCGATCGCATACCCGCTTCCGGCCTATGGTGTGGCAGTGTTTGAGTATTAAGATGTCAGGCAGCTTCTGACTTGAAACCGGAACCCCATTGGATTTAACCGGTGGGCGGTTCACTATTATATAAAAAGGTAAAAAAATGCAGAGCAAACTGGCCGCAAAGTAGATGGGGGATTTTTTGAAATAGCCTGTCTGTTTTGCGGCGGTTTTGTTTTTACCGGCAAAGTGAGGAGGAACAGCAGATGAAAAATTATTCGGAAGATCCGAACAGACAGTATCATATACAAACTGCAAAAGGGGAAATCGGGAAGTACGTCATTATGCCCGGAGATCCGAAAAGATGTGTGAAGATCGCGCAATATTTAGATAACCCGGTGTTGATTGCAGATAACAGAGAGTATGTGACATATACAGGAACGCTCGATCAAGTGAAGGTAAGCGTTACATCTACGGGAATAGGAGGACCGTCGGCAGCTATTGCAATGGAAGAACTTTGTAGGTGCGGTGCGGATACGTTTATCAGGATCGGAACTTGCGGCGGAATGCAGACAGATGTGAAAAGCGGAGATATCGTTGTGTCAACAGGGGCAATCAGGATGGAAGGAACGAGCAGGGAGTATGCGCCGATCGAATTTCCGGCAGTGCCCGATCTGACAGTGACGAATGCGCTTGTGAAAGCTGTTAAATCAAAAGGATATCCGTTCCATACGGGAGTTGTACAGTGCAAAGATTCGTTTTACGGTCAGCATGAACCGGAGAGAAAGCCGGTAGGCTACGATCTGCTTCATAAGTGGGAGGCGTGGAAACAACTCGCTGTCTTGCCTCGGAAATGGAATCGGCGGCTCTGTTTGTTGTGGCGAGCAGCCTTGGGGTGCGGGTCGGCTCGTGTTTTCTTGTGATCGCGAATCAGGAACGTGAGAAAGCAGGACTTGAGAACCGGTAGTGCACGATACGGACATGGCGATCCGGGTGGCAGTGGACGCGGTCCGCAGATTGATTTCCGAAGAACGGAAAAAGAGTAGAATGCATATAAAGAAAATGACAACGAGAAGAAAAGAGCGGGAGAAAAGAAAAACGGAAAAATGAATGGGGGAGATAAGCGGGAAAAATAAATGAAAGAAAATAAACGCGAGAAAAGAAATGAGGGGAAAAAGCGGGAAAAATAAGTGAAAGAAAATAAATGCGGAAAATAAAGAGAGGAAATAAACGGTCAAATGAAGGATATGAATGAAAAAGAAATTTTACGGCATGTGGATCACACATTGCTGTCGCAGGAAGCTGTGTGGGATGAGATTCGTCAGGTATGTGATGATGCGGTGAAATATGATACGGCGTCAGTCTGTATTCCTCCAAGTTATGTGAAGCAAGCGGCGGAATATGTAGGCGGAAGAGTTCCGATTTGTACTGTGATCGGTTTTCCGAACGGTTACGAGACGACTGCCGTAAAGGAATTTGAGACAAAAGATGCGATCGCAAACGGAGCGGATGAGATCGATATGGTTATCAATATCGGATGGCTGAAAGACAGAAAATACGATCAGATCGAAGAAGAAATCCGCATTCTGAAAAATGCGTGCGGCAGTAAAGTTCTTAAAGTGATCATAGAAACATGTCTTTTGACAGATGAAGAAAAAGTGAAAATGTGTGAGATCGTCACTCGTTCGGGAGCGGATTATATTAAAACGTCCACAGGTTTTTCAAAAGCAGGCGCGACTTTTGACGATATCAGCCTGTTTGCGGATCATGTCGGCGGTAACGTGAAGATGAAAGCGGCGGGCGGCATTTCCTCGATGGAAGACGCGGAAAAGTTTCTGGAGCTTGGGGCAGACAGACTCGGAACGAGCCGCATTGTAAAAATCGTGAAAACGGAAGAAGAAAACCCGGCGGAAGGAACTTGTGAAATGGAATTATCGCAGGGAATGATCGCAAAGTTAATTGAGACAGCGACTGCACAACTGGCGTATTCATACAGTCCCTACTCGGGATTTAAAGTAGGCGCAGCTCTTTTGGCTGAAAGCGGCAGGATCTATACCGGATGCAATATAGAAAATTCTGCATTTTCACCGACAAATTGTGCGGAGAGAACTGCGTTTTTTAAGGCGGTGAGCGAAGGAGAAAGGAAGTTTCGCGCAATTTGCATCATCGGTGGAAAAGATATTTCAGAAACAGTATGTACGCCTCCTTGCGGAGTGTGCCGTCAGGTTATGGCAGAATTTTGCGATCCGAAGAAGTTCAAGGTGATATTGGCATCAGGCAGGGAAAAGTATAGAATCCTTCGGTTGGAAGAACTTTTGCCGTTTGGGTTTGGGTCGGAGTATCTGTAGGAACGATTGACAAGAAAAAGAAAACATGACATAATAAATTAACCAAAAGGTTAATGTGAGGGTGATGTATTGAGTGGAAATAACATATGCGAATGGAAAAGTTGAAAAATACTTTAAAGATTATAAAAAGATGCAAAAGAAACTGCCTTTTGAGTGGGTGAAAACAATAAAAAAGCATATGGACAGACTAAAAGCGGCGGAATGTTTTGGAGATTTTTTGAAATTGAGATTAGGAAAGCCTGAACAGTTAGAAGGATGCGAAAGTATTCGATATTCGTTGCATGTAGCGGCAAATGTAAGATTGATTATCGAGCCGAATGCCGAACAGGATACGGTTATGATTTGTACGGAAATAGAAGTGGAAGGAGTGAGTGATTATCATGGCAGCAAAGAAAATTGGTATATCCCGTGATTTAATAATTCACCCGGGAGAAACGATTGCAGACGTCTTGGAAGAACGTGGAATCACACAGAGTGAACTGGCGTCGAGTGCAGGCGTTTCTCCGGCTTACGTAAGCAATGTTATTGCCGGAAAGAAAGGGATATCTGCAAACTTTGCCAGAGGATTAGAGTATGCAATCGGAGTACCAAAGTCTTTTTGGCTGAATCTTCAGGCGAACTATGAGGCGGAACTTTTGGAAGCAAATGAATTACAGACGATTACGGAAGAAGAGCGTATCGTGAGGGAAGACTTAAAAGAAATTGTGAAATACTTTAGAGAAAGAGGCATGATGCCTAGTCGTGAAAATAAAGATGATTCGATACTTTCTCTTCGTAAAATTCTGCAGAATTAGTAATTTGGTAAATTTAAATGAAATAATTCCCGGGGGAGCATTTCGGATGTCCGGAAACTTATCGGTAAATAGAAATGTGTTGGGGGCATGGATTCGTTTGTGTCAAATTTTGGAGAATAATCAAAATGTTTCAACAAAGTTTGAAGTAGAGCATATAAACGAATTGATAGGTAAAATAAAAAATGTTATGTGTCAGAAGAATGTGGATTTTCAAAATCATTTGAAAACTGTATTGGGAGAATATGGCATAGATTTTTTCTGTTGTGAAAAATTTTAGAGGAGCGCCTGTGCAAGGGTATATTTTTCGGCGGAGCGATGGGGTGTATCAAATGGTTTTGACATAAGGGGAGCGTTTGCGGATATTTTTTGGTTTTCTTTATTTCATGAACTGGGACATATTGTAAATGGAGATATAGGTAAAAGTATTAAATTTATAGATGACGGGAGTGATGTGGATAAGGAGACGGCAGCAGATCTTTTTGCGAGAGATAGACTTTTGTCACCGGAGAGTTATGCAAGTTTTATCCAAAAAGGAGACTTTACATTTGAAGCAATCTGTAGTTATGCACGGACTCAGAATGTGATGCCTTACATTGTTATCGGAAGACTTCAAAAGGAGAAATATCTGGATTATCATCAGTATAGTAATTACAAATTGCGGTATAAATGGGGAGACTGTTCATAAGAATAAAGTGGATACAGTATTGATTTATTGGGAATAAGGGCAAGATATAAGAGTGTTGTACAGGGAGATGGGATAATGGAAATGTATAAAAGAATATTTGTAATCGTTCTTGATTCTCTCGGGATCGGGGCGATGCCGGATGCGGCTCGGTTCGCAGATGAAGGCGCGGATACGTTCGGACATATTTTGGAGAAAACAAAAACTTTGAATATTCCGAATCTTCGCAGGCTTGGGTTTCTGAACTTAAAGTGCGGCGGAGATATGAAAGGCGTCGAGTCTCCCGAGGGGCGCTTCATGCGGATGCGGGAAGCGAGCAACGGAAAAGAATACGATGACCGGACACTGGGAGATGATGGGGATTAAAACGGAAAAGCCGTTTCGGACTTTACGGAACATGGATTCCGGCAGAATTGATCAAGGAGCTGGAGAAACAGTGTGGGAAAAAGGTGATCGGAAATAAAAGCGCGAGCGGTACTGAGATTATAGAAGAGCTGGGCGAGGAAGAGATTCGTACAGGATCTATGATCGTGTATACGTCGGCGGATTCGGTTATGCAGATCTGCGGAAATGAAGAGACTTTCGATCTGGAAGAACTGTATCGGTGCTGTGAGACTGCAAGGCGGATCACGATGAAAGATGAATGGCGCGTAGGAAGGGTGATCGCAAGACCGTATATCGGAATGAAAAAAGGTGAGTTTAAAAGGACGAGCAATCGGAGAGACTACGCGTTGAAGCCGCCGGCGCCCACTGTTTTAAATGCTCTGAAAGATGCGGGGAATGATGTGATCGGCGTGGGAAAGATTCATGACATTTTCTGCGGGGAAGGGATTACGAAAACATATCATTCGGAAAGTTCCGTTCATGGGATGGAACAGACGATCGATGTGTGCAAAGAGGAATTTACGGGACTGTGTTTTGTAAACCTTGTTGATTTTGACGCATTATGGGGGCATCGGAGAAATGTAGAAGGGTATGGCAAAGAGATCGAAAAGTTTGATGAGAAACTCGGCGTTTTGCTGGAATGTCTTTCGCAGGATGATCTATTGATCCTGACCGCAGATCACGGGAATGATCCGACATACAAGGGAACGATCATACGAGAGAGTATGTTCCTTTCCTTGCATACAGCAAAAGAATGCAGGCGGGAGGTCCGCTTCCGGAAGCAGAGACGTTTGCGGTGATAGGGGCGACTGTAGCAGAGAACTTCGGAGTAGATATGCCGAAAGGAACGATAGGATATTCTGTTTTAAGCAGGCTGCAGCAGTAGTAAACCGTGAAAATGTAAAAAAATCAAAGCGGAAGTAGGATGAAAAACTGTAAAAATGTAAAAAACCGGACAGTTAAAGCTGTGAAAACTTATAGAAATATGAAAAGTTAAAAAGCCGGAAGTCGGAAAAAATGTAAAAAATGAAAAGCCGATGAGAATACAGGATAAAAATATAGGAAAATATAGAGAGAAAAGTGAAAATTAAGGATTGTCGGAAAACTTAATTTATTGTATAATATTCGATTGAGAAAATGAAATGAGAACATGGGACAATACAGGAGGAAGAAAGATGGCAAAAAGAAATGATATCCACAAGGTACTTATCATCGGCTCCGGCCCGATCATTATCGGACAGGCTTGTGAATTCGATTATTCCGGAACACAGGCTTGTAAAGCATTGAGAAATTTAGGATACGAGATTGTATTGGTGAATTCAAACCCGGCGACAATCATGACGGATCCGGAGATTGCTGACGTTACTTATATTGAACCTTTGAATGTTGACAGAATAGAACAAATCATAAAAAAAGAAAGACCTGATGCATTACTGCCGAATCTCGGTGGACAGTCCGGTCTTAATTTATGCTCAGAACTGGCGCAGGCGGGCGTTTTGGAGAAATATAACGTAGAAGTTATCGGCGTACAGGTCGATGCGATCGAGCGAGGAGAAGACAGAATCGAATTTAAGCACACGATGGATCAGCTCGGTATAGAGATGGCTCGAAGCGAGGTTGCATATTCTGTAGACGAGGCTCTTGCGATTGCGGAGAAGCTTGGATATCCGGTAGTTCTTCGTCCTGCTTATACGATGGGCGGCGCAGGCGGCGGTCTTGTATATAATGTAGATGAATTGAAAACAGTATGCGCCAGAGGTCTTCAGGCAAGTCTTGTAGGTCAGGTTCTTGTAGAAGAATCTATCTTGGGATGGGAAGAGCTGGAACTTGAAGTTGTCCGCGACGCAGAGGGCAATATGATCACTGTATGCTTTATCGAAAATATCGATCCGCTCGGCGTTCATACAGGAGATTCTTTCTGCTCCGCTCCGATGCTTACGATCTCAGAAGAAGTTCAGCAGCGTCTGCAGGAAAAATCTCATAAAGTAGTAGATTCTGTTAAGGTGATCGGCGGCTGTAACGTACAGTGGGCGCATGATCCGAAGACAGACAGAGATATCATTATCGAGATCAACCCGAGAACGTCTCGTTCTTCGCGCTTGCATCGAAAGCGACAGGATTCCCGATCGCGCTTGTATCCGCAATGCTTGCGACAGGCATGACGCTGAAAGATATTCCGTGCGGAAAGTACGGTACATTGGATAAATACGTTCCTGACGGAGATTATGTTGTGATCAAGTTCGCGCGCTGGGCATTTGAGAAATTCAAAGGTGTGGAAGACAAGCTTGGAACACAGATGCGTGCGGTAGGCGAAGTAATGAGCATCGGTAAGAACTTCAAAGAAGCGTTCCAGAAAGCGATTCGTTCTTTGGAGACAGGAAGATACGGACTCGGTCATGCGAAAGATTTTGACGGAAAAACAAAAGAAGAGCTTCTCAAGAGTTTGCGGTATGCGACAAGCGAGCGTTACTTTGTTATCTACGAAGCGCTGAGAAAAGGAGCTTCTGTAGAAGAGATCCATGAACTGACAAAAGTAAAACACTATTTCCTTGAGCAGATGAAAGAGCTGGTGGAAGAGGAAGAGGCTCTGCTTGCGTTTAAGGGAGGTTTGCCGGAAGACAATGCTCTTATCGCGGCGAAAAAAGACGGATTCTCTGATAAATATTTAAGCCAGATTCTTGAAGTGGATGAGGATGAGATCCGCAATAAGAGAATCAGCCTCGGCGTTGAGGAAACGTGGGAAGGCGTTCATGTAAGCGGAACGCAGGACAGAGCATATTACTATTCGACATATAACGGAACGGACAAAAACCCGATCAGTGAAGAGAAACCGAAGATCATGATCTTAGGCGGGGGACCGAACCGTATCGGACAGGGAATCGAGTTTGACTATTGCTGTGTACATGCGTCTCTTGCTTTGAAAAAGCTTGGTTTCGAGACGATCATTGTCAACTGTAACCCTGAAACGGTATCTACAGACTATGACACATCTGATAAACTGTATTTTGAGCCGCTTACACTGGAAGACGTACTGAGCATTTATAAGAAGGAAAAACCGGTCGGAGTGATCGCGCAGTTCGGAGGACAGACTCCGCTGAACCTTGCGGCAGATCTGGAAAGAAACGGCGTGAAGATCTTAGGTACGGCTCCGTCTGTTATCGATCTGGCGGAAGACCGCGATCTGTTCCGTGAATGATGGATAAGCTTGAGATTCCGATGCCTGAGTCGGGAATGGCTGTTACGGTGGACGATGCTCTTGAAATTGCCGAGAAGATCGGTTATCCGGTTATGGTGCGTCCGTCTTATGTACTTGGCGGCCGTGGCATGGAAGTTGTATATGATGCGGAAAGCATGGTAGGATATATGAAAGCAGCAGTCGGTGTGACACCTGACCGTCCGATTTTGATCGACCGTTTCCTCGGACATGCAACAGAATGTGAAGCAGACGCGATCAGCGACGGCACACATGCGTTTGTTCCGGCGGTTATGGAACATATCGAGCTTGCGGGAGTACATTCCGGAGATTCGGCATGTATTATTCCTTCTAAAAATATTTCGGAAGAAAATGTAAAGACGATCAAAGAATATACGAGAAAAATCGCAGAAGAGATGCATGTGAAAGGTCTTATGAACATGCAGTATGCGATCGAAAACGGAAAAGTGTACGTATTGGAGGCGAACCCTCGTGCGTCAAGAACAGTGCCGCTTGTATCGAAAGTATGTAATATCCGCATGGTTCCGCTTGCCATCGACATTGTGACAAGTGAACTGACAGGAAGACCTTCACCGGTTCCGGCGTTAAAAGAGCAGAACATTCCGTACTACGGAGTAAAAGAAGCGGTATTCCCGTTCAATATGTTCCCGGAAGTAGACCCGCTGCTCGGACCGGAGATGAGATCGACCGGAGAAGTGCTCGGATTGTCCAAATCTTTCGGCGAAGCATTTTATAAGGCTCAGGAAGCAACACAGACAAAGCTTCCGCTTGAAGGTACGGTGCTGATCTCTGTAAGCAATCGTGATAAGCCGGAAGTTGTGGAAGTTGCGGCTGATTTTGCAAAAGCGGGATTCAAGATCATTGCGTCAGACCATACTTGCAGCCTGCTTAAAGAGAACGGAATCGAAGCAGAGAAGATCAATAAGCTTCAGGAAGGCCGTCCGAATATGCTTGATGTGATCACGAACGGAAAAGTTGACATGATCGTGAATACACCGTCAGGAAAAGAAAGTAAGAATGACGACAGCTATTTGAGAAAAGCTGCGATCAAAAAGAAGTTCCGTATATGACGACAATGGCTGCTGCGAAAGCTGCCGCAAACGGAATTCTTGCAGTGAAGAAACATGGAAGCAAAGAAGTGAAATCACTTCAGGAAATTCACGGAGAAATTACGGACAAAGAATAGTATGATTCATTAATATAAGACAGGTTTTATGAAGATGCCGGCCGCATTTGCGGTTAGGCATCTTTTGTATAAAATGAAAGATATTTTCCTTTGGCAAATCAATCAGATGGTGTATATGTGAAAAAAATCAATAAAAATAAAGCTAAAATAGCCATATTATACAAAAAGCATAGATAAAAAGAAAAAAATACAAAAGAAGTGATAAAAAGTGTAAATATTATTGGGGGGGGGTAATGCTATCATTTATAAGATGATGGGAGTAATGTGGTGAGCACATTCGTACATTACATTTTAAAAAGAAGGAGAGAAGTTTATGAAAAGAGAATGTTCCATAAGGGAATGGCTGCGGTTCTCGCGGTATCGCTGACAACCGGCGGGGCTCTTCCGTTTATGGCTCAGACGGTTCATGCAGAAGACACTGCGGCAGAGCAGGGGCAGACGCCTGAGAAAAAGAGCGGTACTGTAACTCTTGAGAAGAAGAACGATGGTACGTATGTCTTCGGAAACGAATATCTGAAAAGAACGTTCAGTTTGAGCGCAGACAAAGTATTGTCAACAAAAGAGATTACAAACTATCGTACCGGAACTCCGACTGTGTTCACACCGCAGGCGGGCAGTGAAGAGTTTATAATCAACACGCTTGACAATAATTCCGAAGGGGAAGACAGCGGATTCGTAGCGCCTAAGAAAAAGTTGGAGACGACAGGTTGGAAGGCAACGGCGGACAGCGTTGCAGAGAATGAAGCGCCGAATGGCGGAGCAGACAAGATGTTCGACGGTGATAATAATACATATTATCATTCTAAATATGGGGATGGCGTGGATGCAGCGGTGAAAGAGTATCCGCATAATATTTATGTCGATTTTGGTTCGCAGAAGTCGTTCCAGTCTCTTCGCTATCAGCAGAGAGTGGATCAAAATGGAACTCCCACAGTGAGCGGGCATGTAGAAGGTTATAATGATTAGTACCGGGATAGCATCGATGCTCTGAAAACAACAGACGGTGCAAAACTGGTTGGTCAAGGTTCTTTTGAAAATAAAAAAGAAACATATGTGAACTTGGACGAAAAAGTGACAGCGCAGTATGTTCGTATTGAGTTTGTTGATTGTTATGAACCGTCAGCTGCAAATGTAAGCAAAGACGTAGCCTGCTGTTCGGAATTTGACTTTTTTGAAGATACAGCGACGTTCCCTGTAGTGGATAACGCGACACAGCTTAAGACGAGCGAAATGAAAGTGCAGGGCGAACCTCAACTGACAGAAAAGGACGGAGTGAAAACGCTGACGTTACGTTTGAGCCGAAGAGAGTAAGAGGTGTAGATTACACGATCAAAGAAGTGATCACGATGAAAGACGGAGATTCTTTCATGAGAAAACACCTCGATATTTCTGTTGGGGAAGGGCAGGCAGAAAAAGCGAAGATCGATTATATCGATCTGGAAAATATGAACATCGCACAGACTGATCTGAAACAGAATGAATACTGGACGATCAGTGACACTATGGCGGACAATCCTGACATGGGCGGAATGAAAGGCGATTATCTGGAGCTTGGACAGCCGTACTATGTAGGTGCGATGTACTGGGGATGTGAGTTCCCGGAGACAGAGAACAAAATTAAAGGTTCTAATTCCTTTATCCGTTACTACTATGGAAAATCATTGAAATCCGATGATAAGTTTGAGTATAACGAAGGAAACGAAAACGGAAAGATGACGACGTGGGACGCTGTCGTAGGAGCTGCCCGAAGCAGAGATTACAGCGTGACACAGAGCGATTTCTATGAATATATCGAGACGATCGCAATAGATACGGAGTTCCGTCAGCAGTACAACTCATGGTACGACAACATGAAGGAGATCACGGACGAGATTATTCAGAAGAGTTTCTTCGAGATTGAGAAAGGATTCACACAGTACGGGATAGCTCCTCTTGATTCTTATGTTGTAGACGATGGATGGACGAATTACAGCTCCTTCTGGGATTTTAATAATAAGTTTCCGAATGAGCTTTACAACTCCAGTCTGCAGGTGAATCAGCTTGCGTCCAACTTCGGACTGTGGCTTGGACCAAGAGGCGGATATGGAACAGAAAGAACGATTGCGAATTGGATTGCAAGTAATGGTTTGGGTTCTGTAAATAATCAATCGGGTGGAGATATTAATATTTCTGATGCGAGATATCTGACGAAATTGAATAAAGATGTTTTCTGCGAGTATCAGGATAAGTTTGATATCAACTACTGGAAACTGGATGGAATGCTCTTAAATCCATCGACAGAGCAGTCCGAATATTATGTGACAGGTAATCCGCTTTATACGATTTCAGAGACATACGAGAGATGGACGGATATTTTTGAAGATATGCGTGACAACAGAGCGGGAAAAGACCTTTGGCTTAATATGACTTCTTACACAAACCCGAGTCCGTGGCACGTTCAGTGGGTGAACAGCGTATGGATGCAGAATACGGGAGATACAGGTTATACGGATAGCTTTAATGCAACGGATGAAGAAGCGATGCTTACATACCGTGACAACGCTTATTATAACTTCTTAAATGAAAGAGAGTGGCAGCTTCCGAACAAATATTTTTATAACCATGACCCGGTTTACGGATTGACTGCAAACGATGCTTATCATAGACCGGATATCAAATATACAGATGATGAGATGAGAAATCACCTGTATATGCTCGGAACGAGAGGAACGGCATTCTGGGAGTATTATTATAGTTACTCCATGTTTGATGACAATAAATGGCAGATCAACGCGGAAGCGGCAAAATGGATCGAAGACAATTTCGACATTCTTCAGAAATCACAGATGTTCGGCGGAAAACCGAATGACGGAAATGTTTACGGATATTCCTGCTGGAACGGAAAAGAGGGAATTCTCTCGATCAGAAATCCGAAGAATGAAGCACAAAGTTATAAAGTAACTTATGACAGACTGATCGGCGTCGGAGAAGATCTCGGAACTGTTTACGGAAAGGTTGTCGTAGGAGATCAGAGACACCAGACAGATGAACCGCTTACATATGGCAAGGAAGTGACATACACGCTTAATCCGAAGGAAGTTTTGATCCTGCAGTTTGGTGAGAAAGATGAAACTCCTGCGAAAATCCTTCTGTAGAAGGAAACGGAAAAGAAGCAGAAGTTGAATTTGACGAGACGATCCGTACGCCGGAAGCGGGAATGTTTAAGGTAGACGGATACGAAGTGACAAAGGCAGAATTGAAAGCCGACAGACGTACAGTGAAACTGACTTTGGATAAGGAACTGAAAGATGCCCGGACAGTGAGCGTAAGTGTAGACGGCGTGAAAGATACTGTCGGAAATACTTCAAAAGTAAGCGCGCAGAATGATGCGTTTAAAGACGGCATCATAACAGGAGTGATCAGCGATGATCTGAAAGACGGAGCTGTATCGACAAAAGCGAAATACTCTGTCGACGGACACGGCGGATTTACTGTAACAGGTAAGATCAAGACAGATTCAAAAGACGTGGTACTTGCAGAGCAGAAAGGCGCTTATAAAGTCGGCATTGACGGCGAAGGATATCTGACGTTTGAGTTTAACAATATGAAGATCACATCGAAATATGATCAGAAGACGGTTGATAAAGCAAACGACAGCTACACAAGCGAGACGAAAGGAATTGCGGCTGACGGTAAAGAGCATCAATTCTCTGCTGTAAAAGAAATTAACGGAATGATCAAACTTTACCTTGACGGAAAAGTGGTTGCTTCAACATACAGCGAAGATAAAGCAAATCCGGAGATCGCAAAAGGCGAAACGATATTTGCGCAGGGTCTGACAAAAGACGAAGTTTCTTATATTACAGTTCTCGACAGATCGCTTGCATATGATGAAGTGAAAGATCTGATCGATACAGAAGATAATGTTGTTCTTGCAAAGAACAATCCGAAAGTAAAAGTTACCGCTTATGATGCAACTGTTAATACGGCAGTGGCAGAGAAACCGGACAGACCGTTTAGCATGGTAAACGACGGCGTGAAGAGTACGGCGAATTATCTGGAGCTGACAGATACGAGCGACAGCCAGAACCATTCCCGTTACGTGCAGTTCGATCTCGGAGACGAGTATGATCTGATGAAGATCCATATGACAAGATACTGGGATGGTTCAAGAAAATACGGACCGACAGTGATCCAGTTAAGTACAGACGAGAACTTTGCGGCAGACAAAACGACAACGGTATATAACTCCGATAAAGACAATGTACATAAACAGGCGCGGGCAAAGATGAGTTTTA
>ENA-OUNI01000609-OUNI01000609.1-human-gut-metagenome-genome-assembly--contig:-NODE-609-length-16246-cov-4.007259_pt1 | contig 16246 bp, 18 predicted proteins | sample MGYA00242499_ERZ504580 | MGnify/ENA primary metagenome ERZ504580 (study PRJEB26092, sample SAMD00036315) | human gut metagenome | host: Homo sapiens | study: EMG produced TPA metagenomics assembly of... | reverse complement strand
CTGAACACCATGTAGGGGGAAATCTTCTTTTTTTCTTTTGGTATCCATAGTCATTTCCCTCCTTCTTAATCAGACCGCGTGACCTTGAACTGCACAGCGGACAGAACGGCGATCATGATGGCGAGGATAACGCCCATCGCGTTGCCGTAGCGTAGCGGTACAGCTTGAAGGCTGTGTAGTAGATGTAGTACATAATGGTATCGGTGGAGTGGTTCGGGCCGCCGGACGTCAGCAGCTGGATCAGCGCGAAGCACTGGAAGGAGTTGATCGTCGTGATGACCAGGATGTACAGCGTGGTGGGCATGATCTGCGGCCACTTGATCTTCCAGAAGGCCTGCAGCTTCGTGGCACCGTCCACCTCAGCGGCCTCGACCAGGGACTGGTCCACGTTGCCGAGCGCGGAGACATACAGCACGATGGGCTGGCCGACAGAGGTCGTGAGCAGGATAAGGATGATGCAGGCCAGCGCGTAGCGGGTATCGCCCAGCCAGTTGATGTTCTGGTCAATGAGGCCCATCGACTTGCCCAGATAGTTGAAGATGCCGTAGTAGTTGTTGAACATCCACTTCCACACGACGGTAACAGCGACAGAGCCGGTGACGACGGGCAGATAGAAAATGACGCGGAACAGCGAGGTCGCCCACGGGGGCATGTTGACGATGGCGGATGCCACCCACAGCGAGAAGATGCAGGTGATAGGCACCGACACGACAACAATGATCAGCGTGTTGCGCAGTGCGCCCAGAAAGACGCTGTCGTGGAACAGCTCCACATAGTTCTGCAGGCCGATGAACACATCGGCGCGGTTCATGCTGGAGTCAAAGAAGCTGGTGAAGATGCACATCACCATGGGATAGATGACAAAGCCGATAAAGAAGATGAGGCTGGGCAGCAGGAACAGGTAACCTGCGATGGTCTCCTGCCGGACAAGCGCGCGGCTCATCTTCGGCTCGCTCTGCTTTTTGGCAGCTGCGGTATGTGCCAAGAGGATCGCTCCCTTCTGTTTTAAAGTCACAGGTTCATTCGATAAAAGCGGCGCCCCACCGCTGCGTTTTATGTCAGAGGTCGGACGCCGTGGGGTTTAGTTACAAACCGGAGGTTTTTTCAGGAGGTTCAGGATGCGCTGGCCGCTGCGTTGGCGGTGTTGCAGAACTCGGTAACGGCGGTGGTCACGTCAGTGCCCTGGCCAACCTGCTGCAGCATGTTCCACCAAGCGGTACGAGCCTCGGCCCAGCCGGGAGTGACCTGATAGTAGTCGCCCAGGTAAGGCATGAGCTTCTGGTACTCGTTCATGACCTCGTCGTCCTTGTACAGGTCGGACAGAGAGTTCTTGACGGAGAAGTAAGTAGAGGTCTTGACGGCCTTTGCGGTCTCGTCAGAGTTGGCCATGAAGTTGATGAAGGTCTTGGAGGCAGCGATCTTGTTCTCGTCGCCGTTGTCAAACACGCCGAAGCCCCAGATGCCGCCGCACAGTGCGGGGTCGCCGGACTCAGTCGGGAACGCCATGAACAGGATGTCGTCGCCGCTGTTGGTCGTGCCGGCTGCGCTGTTGTCAGCGTTGGTCTGCTGGGCAATGTTCCAGCAGAAGGCCATCTGCAGGGTGCCGTTGCGGAAGAGGGTGATCTCCTCGCCGCCGTTGATGGAGGCGTCAAGTTGATGCCTTTCTGGTTGCGCAGGGTCTCGATTGCCTTGATGTTTTCGGCAGAATCAGCGGTGTACTTGGTGTGGGCTGCATCGGTGAAGGTGCCGCCGTACATGTTGTTGATGATGGCGCGGGTGCCCTGGTCGCCGCCCTGGCCGCTGCAGTAGATCGCGCGACGTCGGTCTTGCCGGAGTCGTAGACGGCCTGCACAGCCTTCAGGAAGTTGTCGGTGGTCCAGGTGTGGTTCTCGGCATCGACATACTGCATAGCACCGGCAGCCTCAAACACGGTCTTGTTGATGGCCATGCAGTGCGCGGTCATGCAGAGCGGGAACTCGTAGTAAGCGCCGGAGGAATCCTTGCAGGCGGCCTCAACGCTGGCGCTGATGTCGGCCTTCTGGTCGTCGGTCCACAGGTCGCTCAGATCGGCCATCAGGCCCTTGGCGCCCCAGTTGGCAACCAGACGCTCGGGTCCTTCCATGACGATGTCAGGTGCGCTGCCGCCCTCGATAGCGGTGTTGACCTGGTCGTCGCCGTTGGTGTAGTCGAGGTACTCGACGGTGACGTGGATGTCAGGATACTGGGCATTGAAGTCTGCCAGCAGCGCATCAACGGACTCGGAATCGCCCCACTTGCCGATGGGGTAGGTCCACAGCGTAATGTCAGCAGCCTGACCGGCATCGGCGGTGGACTCCGCGGGAGCGGCCTCGCTGGAGGCGGTAGAGGTGCTCTCAGCAGGCGCGGTAGAGGTCGCTGCGCTGGAAGTGGAGCCGCCGCAGGCGACGAGCATGCTGGCTGCCATGCTGGCGGCCAGGATCGCGGAAACTTGCTTCTTCATAGGTTGTTCTCCTTTTTTGCCTTTCGGCCTTTGTGGGGCATCTTCGTTCTGTGTCCCTCGTGATGTCTCCATTTTAGAAAACTTTTTTCATTTTGTCCAGAGGTGAAATAGCCAAGAAAAACTGTCGTTTTTGTACATACTGCACAAATCCCATCCACATTGTCGCAAAATACATGCGTTTCTATCGGTTTTTCTTGCTTTTCGCGGGAAAATCGCCTCTTTTTTGATTTATTACAAAATGAAAACAACTTTTACCTTTGAAAATTTTCTGTCGCGCGCGCTTTGGTGCTGTAAAGCAAAAAGGCGCTCACCCGTTACATTTACGGGTAAGCGCCTTTGCTTTGCTATTAGGATACTCTTTTTGTCAAAAAATACAAGATGTCAAAATGAAACATCCTTTTCACGCAATTCGTCTCAATTTTTGCACATTTGCACAAAAACAGGCCGCTTTTCCGGAAAAAAGCCTCTTGCAAGCGCGGGTATTTCCCTATATAATGGAAGGAACGAAATAACTTTTCATTTTTAAGAAAGGGAGCCTTTTCTATGAATTATGAAAATATGACCCGCCGCCGGGTGCTCTGCTTCGGTGATTCCAACACCTACGGCTATGACCCTGCCCGCGACGGGCGCTACGGCGACGATGAGCGCTACCCGATGGTGCTGCAGGACCTGCTGGGCGACGGCTGGAGCGTGGTCGAGGAGGGGCTGCCCGGGCGCACCGCCGTGTTTGACGACCCTATTACAGAAGGTATGAACGGGCTGCGGGTCATCACGCCGATCCTGATGAGCCATGCGCCGCTGGACACCGTGACGATCATGCTGGGCACGAACGACAGCAAGGAGCGGTTCGGCTGCAATTCCCATCTGATCTCTCGGGGCATCGTGCGGCTCGTCAAGAAGGCACTGCACACCGAATGCTGGCGCGACAACGCCAGGCCGGACGTGCTCGTCATCGTTCCGCCGTCCATCACGCCGGAGTACGACCACCTGATTTTTAAAGATGCCATGGGCACCGGCTGCCATGAACGCTGCGCCGGCATTGCCGCCCAGCTGGAGCCGATGCTGAAGGACATCGCCAATGTGCGGTTCCTGGACGCCAACACACTGCCCGGCGCGGGCTGCTCGCCCCTTGACGGCATGCACATGACCGTCCAGTCCCACAAAGTCCTGGCCAAAGCCCTGCAAAAGGCGCTGACCGGGGATACATTATAAGTAATAGCAGCGGCCAGCCTCCTTGCCTCCCTCTGCGAGACAGCCTCCCCCGACACGGAGGGGAGGTAGCACTTGCACCAGAGGGGGCCAAGTTCCGCAACACACCACAGCAGAAAGGACCCTCCATCATGGCAGAGCAAAGTTTTTGGGATATGCTGCGCACCAAGCGCGACAGCCTGACGAAATCCGGCATCATCGTTGCGGATTACCTTATGCAGCACGCAGAGGACGCACAATACCTGTCGATCTCATCGCTGGCAAAAGCCTGCGGTGTGGCAGAGGCTACGATTTTCCGTTTCTGCCGCGCCCTGGGCTTTGACGGCTATAACGAGATGAAGATCGCGCTGGCAAAGGCCACGGCCACGGCGATGCCGGTCTCGCTCAAGCTGGAGCCGGGCGTCGACACCCAGACGCTCTGCACCCACGCCTACAACACCGCCATCGAGGCACTGAACGGCACCCGCAGCGCACTGGACCCCGAGTCGGTGGACCGCGCGGCCACGCTTTTGCAGCGGGCACGGCAGGTGTTCTTTTTCGGGCAGGGCGGCAGCTATATACTGGCCTGCGACATCTGGGCGCGGTTCTCGATGCTCTCCACCAAGTTCCGCACGGCAGGCGACAGCCACATGCAGGCCATCGCCGCCAGCCTGATGGGTCCCGAGGACGTCGTGGTCTTTGTCTCCTACTCCGGCGCAACGCGGGATATGATGGACACGTTGCATCTGGCCAGGGAAAACGGTGCCAAGGTCATCCTGCTCACCCACTACAACGACGCCCCCGGCGCAGCACTGGCCGATGTCGTGCTTCTGTGCGGTGCCAAAGAAAGCCCCCTCGACTCCGGCAGCATGCCGGTCAAGCTGGCCGTCCTCTTTGTGGCGAACGTCCTCGTTCTGCGCTACACGCTGGACAATCAGGAGCTTGCCAACCTCTCCCTTTCCCGCACAAGCCGCGCACTGGGGAGTAAGCTGCTGTAAAAATCTCATGTGGCGTAAAAACTGCCGACAGGCAGTTTTTACGCTTTTCTCTTTAGTTTAGACAGAATCCTCTTTACAAGCGATTTTTCATCCGCGTTCATGCCCAGCAACCACATACTGGCACAATATACGACTGTATACAGCAATATCCAGCCGAAATACACAACCAGATGGTCAAACGTAACCATCTTCATGATGACCGCACCCAAAATGGCCGGCGGAATCACGCCTTTCATCAGGGAAAGAATGCTCTTCCAGAAAGACGGAATATCCAACCCAATCTTTTTTCTGTAGTAGATGTTCATGCCAGCCCGTTGACAAGCACCAAACTGATGGCCGTCCCCAGTGCCGAGCCGACTGGGCCCATCCACATGGCCAGCGGAATGCTGATAATCACATTTCCAACCGCCATCACGCTGTACACGATTGCCATGAACCGGTGTTTATTAACCGCGCGCTGGATCTCCACTCCAAGGTTCTGGATCAGGGAGATCAGCCCCGGCACAATCAGCAGCAGCGCCACCGGGTAGGCTTGCGCGTACTCCGGTGTCGAATAAATATTTGTGATGAAATAACGACCAAACACGACCAGCCCCGACGAGAACAGGAACAACACCAAGCACTGCATCCGCCCGACTTTTGTCAAAAGCGTCGTAAGGCGCACATTGGTATCGGCCCTGTTCTGTGCCGCAATCTGATTGACCCGCGGCACAAACACAGAGGAGATCGCCGTGGCAAACAACTGAAACAGCGCATTGATCTGGGCACCTACGCCGTAGACTGCAACCGCCTTTGTGCCGGAAACATGACCCAGAATAAACTTATCCACTGACCAGTTGACCTGATCTACAAGCAAACTTAAAAGAATAAAAAAGTTAAAGTTTGCGATTTCTTTTAGCAGGCCGACATCAAATCCATCGAAGCGAAATCGAATATGCAATCTACGCAGACAGTAGCCTGCATCGACCACAAGCTTAGCGACTGAAATTATCGTCGTTACAACAACAATTGTTACCGACGTATGCCCCATCAGCAAAAAAGGCAAACATATAAAGGGGTTCATCATTGCGCTCACCAAAACAACGATGCGTTGAAACACAAAACATTCATGTGCTGTAATGATTGATTCTAACAAACCTGTCAGAAACGTCAATGCAATGTTGACCACCAAAATACGCATCAAAACCTGCGCTCTGTCCAATTCATTTATCGTAAGTCGGCTGCCGAAAACCTGTTTAGGGAACTGTGCCAATACCATGCCACAGACAAGTGCCAGAACGGCCATGACCAAAAAAATCGTCAGGAACATGCCGTTGAGTCTTTCTTCTCCCTCTCTATCCTTTTTTTCCTTGTATTTTGTGTAGAATCTTGTGTACGATGCTGTAAAGCTCAAGCTAAACAGGCTCAGATAACTAACGATACTAGCCACCAACGTGTACAGGCCGTATTCGCTCTGCCCCAGCAGGCGCAGCATCAGGGTGTATACACCAACTGCACAACGATATTGATTCCCATTGACAGATAGGATAGTACGACACCCAGTTTCAACTGTTTTGATTTATCCATTTTTTACTCTCTAGTTACAACCTCTCTGCTGGTTAATAAAACGGAATCAATGGGTATCCCACAATATCCGCAAACCTATTTGTCAACACAAATACAGCACAGACCGTGACCGGCAGACCGCAGGCCGCAAACCGAAAAATCTCTTTCCAACGTTTGGTTCTGCCAAGATAAAAAATGCCCCACAGCGCCAAAAATACCGGCACAACCACATACAGTGTTGTGGAAATCACGCAGCAGGCCGTGCAGGCAAAAAACATACTCCGCCAATATTGATCTCTTTGCTTTTCCTCTGCACTACTTTCTATGCAGATCAGCAGATACAGCAGCACCGGAACCATAACACTGAACGCAAGTGCTTTACTTGTCCAGATATTCACGACCTGCCACCACTCGCTGCTGACACCGTACATTTTTTCTGCCGCCGCCAGTACAAAAACATAGTAAAAAATCAGTGCCAATTCTGCTTTTTTCCGGTTTTGTGGAAAAAAAGCTCTCAGCAGCAGAATAGGCGATATAATAAACGGTCGGTATCTCCAGCAGTGGGAGCAGCGTGCGGAACACGATTGCCGGATGCACTTTTGTGATGACCGAAAGCATTGCACAATAAATCGGCCAAGCGGCAAGGCAGTGCTGCACATCATAGAAAGGGCTTTTTTCTACAATATGCTGGGGGGCGTAGCGATCCGCCGTGTCGGTATAGTACGACACGACCGCCGTACCGCAGTACGTCTCGTCGTCCCAGTTGCCATAGTAAGCGTTCAGCAGGGTATTTAGCATCTGCACTACTACCAGCGTCGCAATCACAGAAAGCAGGAGCCTTTCCATGCGATCTAGGGGCACCCTTTTTTCATGCTTCAGGCTGTGCCGGTTCTTCAGCCACCCCCACAGCGCAACCCCGCCGCAGAGCAGCAACCAAAGCAATGTCATCACCCGCAGACTCCACAACATAATGTGAAAAACCAGAAACAACGCTTCAAACACACACAGGCTGGCAAAAAACCCGTCATATAAATCGTGCCCGGCTTTTCTGTGTGTACCAACGTCAGCCCCATTCCAACAGGTATCAGGAAAAGGGCTGTAATAAACCCAACCACGGCCCGAAGCACCATCATGACAATTCCTCCGTCAGACTGTACAGCACATACTCTCGCTCATAATCAGAATCTGCTTTCTGTACATCTGAACCCACTGTTTCTAATTCCATGTAACCATTTTCTTCTAAGTTTCCGATAAAATTTCCCGTCCGTGGTAGTACAATATAATTATAATGCCCTGTCTTGGCGTACATAGCTACCTCGTCCAGATCAATGGGATCTTCCCCCTTGTTCATCATAGCATCATACAGGCTGATGATTGTTTCGTCGCTTTCATAGGTGCTGCGATACATCGCAAACGGAATATCGATCTCCGTCGTATACTGGTGGACCCACATATTCAAAGGGAACGGGAAAACCGCCGTCTTTTCTTCATGAGAAGTGTCCGCCAGAATATCATCACAGAGTTCCAGCACGACCGGCGGCATTTTATACCAGTTTCCGATCAGTCCCTTCCATGTATTCCGCAGATAATAGAGATTTCTACAAAGCAGCAACGTAACGCAAAGCACCCCCAACGAGCCTGCTACACGGAGTGATGTCTTGGGCAACTTTTCCAACAGCTTTACCGTAGCGAATGCCATGACCAATGTAGCCGGTACCAGCCAGAAAAAGCGCAATACCCGTGTTTCCTCCATATACTTCAAAAGGAAATGCGTTGACAACGGATTAATAAAGAGACAAATCAGTACAAGCGATGGGAAAATCACCTTGTTTCGAAAAGACACCGCCTGTATATCACGACATTTATAAGACAGAACCAATATAACAAGGCAACAAGCAAAGAAATACCATACCCGCGGCGTATCCCGCAGGAAATATGCCATCAAGGAACGCATAGATACCATGAAGTCGTTCTCCTATAGCGTAAACTTCTATCAGAAAAAGAATGGTAGTCGATCAGAAATTCGGCATTGGTGAAGAAGAATCGAATAAAAATCACCATAAAAGCCAGATACAGCAACAAATTGGCTACAAACTTGCTCTGGCGCGTACCGGAAAACGCCCGGTGTACCAAAGCCAGCCCACCATAATTGCCAATGGCAACATATTCCAGCGCACGCACAAATAGCTGCCATTGAATGCGCCGACCAGATAGCACAGCGTACTGGCTGCTAAAAGTTTGTCCCTCTTCTCGCACTGCACCCGCCGATAAAAGAAGCACAGCAAAAACAGTATCACCATGCGCAGCCCAAAGTTGATGACGTTGCTTTTTTCAGCCATGCCCACATACATCGAATAACGAGAATCGATATAGGTACTCATAAAAGAAATGCAGATGCCTACGATTTTATCAGAAAACAGCATCAGCAGCGCACCCGGCAGCAAAGCCGCCTGTGCAAACTTCAGCGTTCCTTTTTTCTGTATCCACTCCCACGCCACGATCATGACCAGTGCCAGTGCCGCAGACGTGTGGAGCAACATGGCTACACCGATCAGCAGGATCCGCTTGATCCATTTGTGATCCTTAAATTCATGTAGCATCACATACCAAACGATCAGGTTGGCCGGTGCCTGCCTCAGAAGATTGCAGAAATACCACAGCATCTGCTGGGTCATATAGAAGAACAGAAACAGACATTTTTCCTGATCACTCAAATGCAGTTCCCTCATCACCATCGCCAGCAGCACAAAGAGTAACGCTGTAAACACGACCTGAAAGAACTCAAACCGCGGACAAATCGTCTTGCAGACCGCGCTAAGCAGGCCGAATCCCCAGCCAAACCCCGTTTTAGCCTGAACCGTCCGCGTATAGGATAGAATGTTGAAATCAAACTGCGCCAGCGTAGTCACGTCATTTTCAAAAAAATCGTGATAATAAAAGCCGTCCACCTTGCTGCTCAGGTCCAGCCCCCGGAACGCCATGAAAAACCACATTGCAAAAAAAGAAAGCTGATACGCCTTCTTGGGCGCTTTTGACCACGCCCCCAGATAGCAGACCGATGCAATGATAAGATAGATCAGCATTACTTTTTCTCACCCAGATATTTTTTCTTCCAATAGCTGTAAAGCAGCGCCCCCGGCAGTGCCATCAGTGCCATACCTGCCGGACGACCGGAAGTCTCCAACGTTTTGGTAAAGGAATATCCTGCGCAGTGGGCATAGACCCAATACAGCAGCATTTCTTTCAGACGCACTTTAACGCATACCCGATTTGTGAAATGCTTGCGGCAGTCATCCATCATGCCATAAGGGCATTTCATCCGCAGCGCACGGCCACTCTTTGTCAAACCGCCCTCCAGGTACTCACAGACATAGATTGCCTTATTGCGGTATACCCACTGGTGCTGTGCCGCAACCGTATTCCAAAGCCACGACTCTGCCATAAATCGCTCCCCCGGATAGACCGGGAACAGGCTGGCTTTCAGCAGATCAGCCCGGACCACTTCACAGTGATCGCCTCTGATCCGGTTGTTGATGATATAATCCACATAATTGGCGACATAAAAATCTTCCGGATTTTCCGCACTGATATTCTTTCCATCCGGTTTTTCTCTAAAATAATTCAAACCACACAGGTCATCCCTGCCGCGGTACTTTGGCCAATCCGTCTTGATCGTTTCGATGGCATCATCCGTCAGATAATCGTCGCTGTCCAGAATCAGCACCAGTTCCCCCTGAATATAGGGGTGTGCCGCGTTCAGCGCCGTATGCTTGCCGCCGTTTTCCTGACGGTGGTATTCCCACGCAAACGGCAGTTCCCGCTTTTTCAGCTCTGCAAAATACTGTTCTGTTCCATCTGTGCTGCCGTCATCCACGACCAGCCACTGGAAATCCTGCGCAGACTGTCTGCACAAACTCTGAACCAAAGTTTCCAGCAAATGTACTCGATTATAGGTCGGTGTCAAAACTGTTACCAACGGTTTCTTTTCCATCTGTTTATCCTCAAGCATTCTCAACGTTCAGCCTTTTCCAAGCGCCATGTCATATACGTTCTCAATCTTATTTTTGTAAGCAACCAAATCCGTAAATTTCCGGCTACGTTCCACAGCATTCTGAGATATTACCGTATATACATCTGGCTGCAAAATTTTGTCTACTGCAGCGGCATATTCTACTTCTGTAGTGCAAATCGCACCACAGGATTCATCCACAATATCTTTCAGTCCTCCTGCGCCACTGCACAGAACGGGTTTTCCCAACAGCAACCCTTCTACAGCAGCTAAGCCAAACCCCTCCCATGAGGATGGCATTAGCATAATGCGGCTTTTTGTCAGGTACTGATAAGGGTTGCTTTGAAAGCCAGCCAGTTCCACTGCTTGCTCCAATCCACTCTCCCTCAAATATGTTTCCACCTGTGACCGAAGCTCTCCATCCCCGATCATACGTGCGCTCACATTCGGGTAACATTTCTTGACCTCATTTACAATACGGCAGAACATCAACGGATTTTTCGGCTCACACAAGCGTCCTAAAAAGACAAGATCCACCGGGGCTGCCGCGCATGGTTCCTCGGCACAATGCTTCACGTGTTCTGCATCCACCACATTGCCGACCACCGTGTTTTTTCCTTTCAGAAGTGCTCTGAAAAGGTATTCCTCTTCCACCGAGGACGAAACACTGATGACCTGCCGGATTTTGGGCAGAGAAAGTGCAAACACAATGCTTTTCGGGTGCGGCTTTTTCAGCCACGGCGGATTGTTGTGCAGATGTGCCACAACCGGAATCGTCCCGGTGCTCCACGCAGCGCTGCTGGCCATACTGAAATCATGCGCATGGATTAGGTCCGGCTGCAATTCTTCTACCGCTGCCCGCACGCCCTTAGCGGACGTATCCTGCAGTGCGTAGAACCGATGCCCGCGTTGTCCCACCACACGGCGGATCGGCGTCTGCAGAAGCATAAATCGTTTCTGCCTCCGGGAACAGGTCCATAATCGTTAGTGCCACACTTTCCGCCCCGGAGAAGCGGTCACTTTTCAATAAGTGCAGTATCTTCATTTCGCATCGCCCATTTTTAGCATGGTTTCGTAGATTTCTTTCATACAGCGGCTCGCGTTCGACACGTCATACTTTTGGATCATCACGCGATTCTTTTCCTTTTCTTCCTCAGTCTGCACACCGGCGGCGGCCTCCTGCATCAACCGGCCAAGTGTCTCCTCGTCCACCGGATCGAACAGATACCGGCTGTCCGACAGAAGATCCACATTGCCGCGAATGCGGGATGCAATGCACAGCAGTCCTGCCGCCATAGCTTCCATCAGCGACACAGAAAGCCCCTCGCGGTGGGAGGGGAAGACAAAACAGTCGCAGGCGCGCAGAATATCAGACACGTCTGACCGGAATCCCAGCAATTTCACCTTGTCTGTCAGGCCCTTTTCCTCCAGCATAACTCGGTAGTATTCCGCCAGCGGGCCGGTGCCGCAGACGAGGTAGTAGCATTGGGAATTGCGGTCTTTTCAAAGGCATGGATTGCGGCAAGATGATTTTTATTTTTGTTCAGTTCACCCACCGACACAAAAACATAAGCATCCTCCGGGATACCCAGTTTTTCGCGCTCGGCCTTCCGGTCCACCGGCACATGAGACAACTTTTCCACATCCACGCCAATGCCCGGCACATAATATGCCCTGCCGCGCAGCTTAAATTTTTGTGCTGCTGCGTAATCTTCCCGGTTGATCGTAAGCTGTGCATCGGTAATATGAGCCAATGTGGACTCAATTGGCTCGTAAATCAATCGATTTTGCAGCGGGCACCCCTTATAAAAGTGGAACCCGTGCGCCGTGTACATAACCGGGCGCACATGCTCCGCATTGGCCGCCAGCCGACCAACCACACCGCCCATCGGGGTGTGACAGTGTACCAGCGCAAACTTTTCTTGGCGCATAAGCTGCCGCAGCTCAAAAACGGCCCGGATATTTTGTCCCAGCTTGAACGGGGAACGCTCAATATCGATAGAATGGCAGATTACTCCAGCATCCGTCAAAGTCTTTTCTGCATCCTTGCGCATCATCTCACCGCGGAAGTTCGTCGCGCAGTGCACCTCCAGACCCATGGTCTGCAAAATGCGAATATCATTCATTTCAAACTGCACAAGAAATCTGCTGTTATGTGTTACGAATAGCGCCTTCTTCATCTTTGTTCCCCACTGCATTTTTTCCTATCGTCAACCGGGTATCTTTCAGATTTTTTTCGGGTCATAGTCCGTCAGCACAGCGCCCAGCAGGTTTGCCCCCACTGCAAGCAGTGCGTCCCGGCATTTCTGCACGCAGTCCTGCGGCACTGTACCAGCTTCCACCAGCACGATTGTGCCTTTTACCACACGTCCCAGCACCACCGCATCCGTAGCACGGCAAACCGGCGGCGCAGTCACAAGCACCGCAGCATACTCTTCTTCCAGTCGGCGCAGCAGGGCTTCGGCACCGGCTGCAAACACCTCTGCCGGGTCATCCACTGATGTACCGCCGGCAGAACACTCACCGTGCCGCATTTTTTGACTGCATCCGCTAACCGGCAGTGGCCTTGCAGCACGTCCGTAAAGCCCTTTTCCTCTGGGCGCAGCCCCATATACAATGTCAATTTTTTATTCGAAATATCGCCGTCCACCAGCAAAATATTCTTGTTCCCGACTGCCATTGTGCGGGCAAGATTTTCTGCAAAGACCGTATGGTCAGACTTTTCATCCGGGACTGCCAACAGAACCGACTTTACGCCCTGTGTGTCAGCCTGATATTCCAGATTCGTGCGCAGTTCACGGTATGCTTCCGCAAAAGGCGTATGGGCACCGTCTTTCAGGCGCGGTGTCTCTGTTGCCTTACGCTTCAACTCAGCCATGGGAAACATCCTCCTTGCCCGGTGCCGGAATCACACTCAGCACCTTCATATCCAGCAGTTCTTCCAGATCATTTTTCTTATAAACGCGGGTGTCCATGAAATACTGCACAAAGAAGACCCCTGCACTGAGCACAAAGCCAATGGCTGCGCCCATTGCCGTTGTACGCAGGATGCCGGCAGCCTTTCCGTCGTTCACAACGGAAGGCGCCATGGCCACATCGTAACTTACATTTTCTTCCGACTGGTTCAGCGTATCCAAAACGTCCTGCACATGATCCACCAGTGTCTGACAGATGCGCCGTGCTTGTTCTCCGTCCTTATCCGATACTTTGATCTGTACAAAGTTGGTGTCTTCCGGCCGGGTAATCGTGATTTGCCGTGCCAGTTTTGGCGCAGTGATCGTCAGATCCAGTTCCTCAATAATCTGTTCCAGCATCGGCTCACTTTTCAGAGAAGTGGAGAGCAGCGACACAAGCTGAGCACCGTCGTCCATGCTGGACCCAAAATCAGAGGACTGCGTCTGATTCTGAATCGTCGCGTCGTCCCCCAGCAGCGAGCCGATCTCGCCGGAAACGTGAATATCGGTAACGAACTTGCCGGGCCGTGTATATACGGCCAGCAGTGCCTGCATCTGGCTTTTTGGGGCATCAATCCCATGACTGGCATAACCGCAACGGCGGCTATGACCGTGCACAGTACAATAATCCAAACCCGATTCACAAGATGCTTGATGATTTCCAGCACATCAATGCCGTAGTCCTGACTTTTCATCGCTGATGAAACACTCCTTCTGACTTTTCAATTTCTGTCGTTTTTACTGCATGGAATCTGTCACTTCGTCAGTGCCAGCGCGTCCTTTTCCTCGGCAAAACCCTCGGTGCTCTCCGGCATGAAAAGAATTTTGATCGTAGCAAAAATGATCTTCAGGTCGGTGATGACGCTCTGCTCGCCAATGTACATCAGATCCATCTGCAATTTGTCATACGGGCTGGTGTTGGCCTTGCCGTAGACCTGCGCATAACCAGTCAGACCGGCCTTGACCTGCAGACGCATACCGAACTCCGGCATTTCCTTCTCGTACAGCTCAATTGTCTCCAGCCGCTCGGGACGGGGGCCGACAATAGTCATGTTGCCGATGAAAATATCATACAGCTGCGGCAGCTCGTCCAGGCGGCAGGCACGGATGACCTTGCCCACCGGCGTGATGCGGTCGTCGTTCTGCATCGTCACAATGCCCTTGCCGCCCTTGTCGGCATCTACCTTCATGCTGCGGAATTTATGAATTTCAAACACCTTACGATCCAATGTCATGCGCTTTTGCTTGAACATGACCGGGCCGCCGTCATACGCTTTGATGGCGATGGCTGTGACCAGCATGAACGGGCTGGCGATGATCAGCGCCACACCGGACAGCAGAATGTCCATGGTGCGCTTTAAGGTAAGATAGAACAGCGACGGAGTTGCACGCTGGCAAAGCAACACCGGCAGATTATCCATGCGGAAGCTGCGCGCCTCACTGATGATCAGGTCACCGATATTCGGGCGCACATAGGCCATCACATCGTGGTCAATGCAGTACTTCAGAATATCATTGCGCTGGCTTGAAGCAAGGCCGCAGAGCATAACCGCCTCAGCATTTTTTTCCTCGATCTCGTGGTAAATGTCCGGTGTCGGGCGGGTTGCGATAGCCTCTCCCACAACCTTGAAACGGTTATCATATTTACGGGTGATTTTGGCACCGCTCTTGTACGCCTCCCCATTATCATAGACAATGAGTGTACGCTTGGGCGGGATGATTTTGTCCGTCAGCTGGTAAGCGATATACGACCACAGTGCGCTCAAGCCACCGCACGCTGCAAGGCAGAGCAGCAGCGGGATCACGTTGGGCACTTCATTGCGCACAAGCATCCAGGTGACCATATACATAAAGAAATGTGTCATGAGCAGCGCGATCACATTGGAGTAGATCAGCTCTGTTATGCGGCTGGTCATAAGTTCAAAAGCGCCGTACAAATGTGCAAAAACCGCATTTAAAGCAAAGAACAGTCCGATGACCATATAGTCACCATACCCTTCAAAGCTCAAATACAGATGCTTTTCATAATAGCTGAACCAGCATACTGCAAACGCCGCCGTATTGGCTGCCAGCAGCAAAATATCCAGCAAAATCAAGTCCGCATTCTGGCGCTGGCTCTTATTGACCACCGTGCTGCGGTATATTCTATCTGCAGAATTTCTCATTTTCTGTCATTCCATTTCTTTTTTTGCAGTACGCTGTATTTTTTCCTTGCGGTACTGTCGGCTGAAGTTTAGCGCTCCCAAGAAATTGGCATAGCTATACATATTGAAGTATAGCATATTTGCAGGTATCTTGCAACTAAATCCAGTTCTTTCCTGCCGGAACCTGCCGGAAAGCAGAACAAGGCACAGCACGCTTTTCGCCGGAAAGCGTGCTGTGCCCATATTTTTTATTTTGCCAATGTTCTGTGCAGCATCATGCGCAGATTCTGCATGAGCGTGTCGGCGCTGCGCCTTTTCTCCGCGGTAACACACAGCCCGATCAGGCCGCCGACAACGGCGGAAAAGATCGCGGTGCAGCAGTATTCCAGACTTACCGCGGGGTCGATCTCCCCCGCAGCCTGCAGGCGTATGAGCAGCGTGCGCATGATGTCCCGCAGCTCGTCCGCACAGGCGGGCACGGACTCGCACTTTCCCGGCGTGCCCAGCGCCTGGGCAATCATCTTATAATCGCCCATCCGGTTGGCAGCAATGTCCTGCAAATAGGCTACCGCCCGCTCCTCCAGCCCGGCCAGCGTGCAGCAGTCGGCAAACAGGACGCGGATGCGTTCGTTTTCCCGGGCAAAGCAGTATTCGGCCAGGCCCTGCAGGATCTCCTCCTTCGAGGAAAAATAGCCGTACACCGTACTTTTTCCAATGCCTGCCGTGTCAGCCAGCTGTTGGATAGTCATAGCGGCGGGGCTGACGCCCCGGGCGACCAGTTGCAGGGCAGCCTCGTAGACGGCAGCCTTGCGGGCTGCATGGTTATCCATTGTCATGGTCGGCCTCCTTTTTCTCCCCGTCGTTTTCCTCCGGCGCACGGGCCGCGCGGCTCAGATCCGGGCGGCGTGGCGCGGATGCAGCCTCGGCGG
>ENA-OUNI01000608-OUNI01000608.1-human-gut-metagenome-genome-assembly--contig:-NODE-608-length-16255-cov-2.011409_pt1 | contig 16255 bp, 23 predicted proteins | sample MGYA00242499_ERZ504580 | MGnify/ENA primary metagenome ERZ504580 (study PRJEB26092, sample SAMD00036315) | human gut metagenome | host: Homo sapiens | study: EMG produced TPA metagenomics assembly of... | reverse complement strand
CAAATTTAACAATAACCTTCCTAATACCAAAAGGCTGATTACAGTCCGGCCGGTTCCGCTGAGCCTCTCCGCATTTAGGGATTCGAGGCAGCCACAAGACAAGTATTCATGCATACCGCCCTCTGAAGGGGGAGGGCTTAGGGTCGCTCGTGCAAGCTGTATCTTATTAAAAAGAGAAGAGGACAACCATTCGATTGTCCTCTTTGATTCTGAGCGGAAAACGAGACTCGAACTCGCGACCCCAACCTTGGCAAGGTTGTGCTCTACCAACTGAGCTATTTCCGCATTATTTCATGAACTTGGCCGGTCATTTCCGGTTTGCGAGTGCAAATATAGGCAACATTTCTTACTCTGCAAAATTTTTTGCAGAAATTTTCCATCATTTTTATTTCATCCCGGCCGAACCACACCATCTCCGCATCCCTGCGAAACCAGGTCATCTGCCTCTTGGCATACCGGCGTGAATTGCGTTTAATCAGTCTGACCGCTTCGTCGTACGTGATTTTCCCGTCGAAATAGTCGAACATTTCCCGGTACCCCACCGTCATCAGCGCATTGAGCCCGCGCAAGGGCCAGAGCCGTCGGGCCTCCTCCTCAAGTCCCGACACAAGCATTCCGTCCACTCGGCGGTCTATCCGCCCGTACAACTCCTCCCTGCCCACCTTTATCCCTATTTTCAGGATACGGAACGGTCGTTCCCTGGGCTCGCCCGAACGCTGTTCCGAATAGGGCCGGCCGGTCTGAATGCACACCTCCACGGCACGCAGGACACGCGACGGATTGCTGCGGTCTACCGATTCATAATAGACCGGGTCGAACCGGCGAAGCTCTTCGAGCAAAGACCCGAGTCCCTCCTCCCGCAGCCGAGCCTCAAGCTGCGCCCTCAGAGCCGGTTCAGCCGGCGGCAGCGCATCGAATCCGTGGCAAAGCGCATCGATGTAGAGGCCGGAACCACCTACGGCCAACACATAATCGTGCGTCACGAACAGCCTGTCGAGCAGTTCCAGCGCTTCCGCTTCAAACCGTCCCGCATTATATCGTCGGACACTTCGCGGTCGGCGATAAAATAGTGCAGAGCGGCAGCCTGCTGCTCTGCAGAGGCTGCGCCGTTCCGACAGCCATCCCGCGGAACACCTGCCGGGAATCGGTAGAGATTATCGGCGCACCCAAACGACGGGCGAGTTCGACCCCCACCTCCGTCTTCCCGGAGCCTGTCGGCCCCGCCACGACCACGAGCGTTCCTCTCTTGTCAGAAATCATCGCCGAATCCATCGTCTTCCGTACCCTCGAAATCGGCGAATTCCTCCATCATATCGCTGAAAGGGTCGTTCTCTTCGTCCGCCTCGATACCCGCCCCCGTCTGAGCCGGAGGCGTACCGACCGACAGGGCCACCCGAGGATAAAGCACCGCCTCTTCCTCCGGCTTGAAATCGGCCACTTCCAGAAAGAGCTCGCGGGCGGAGAGCATGTCGAAAACGAATATCAGCCGCGACACCCCGGAAGCCAACACGTCGCACAGCCTCGTCCCCTCCATCGGCAGGGCGGCAATACCCGCATCGCAGTCCTGCATATCCTCGAGGGTATATTCCTGCAGCTTGTTCCATCCGGAATCCGCCGCAAAGAAAGAACTGAAATTGAACGGGTCGTAACCGAGGTCGCCGCAAACCAGGTCGTGCAACTGCAACAAGTCCGTACTCTCCGGAACTTCGTATTCACGGACGAAACCATCCGTCTCGCCGCTGAGCATCCTCAACTTGAAAATCATACAAAAAGGTATTTATTCTTAATCAATTATCGTTACCGGCTACCCGGTTCAGGCAAGGCACGAAGAAAGGCCATGACATCCGTACCGTCCGGATAATCCCACGGCCAGGGCATCTGGGCCGCTCCGAAACCGACAGCCTCGGATGGACAACATCCCGCCCCACCACGCACTGCACCGCACCGTCGTTCGCCTCCAACCACCCGTACACCTCCTCCGCCCTATCGTAACGAAACGCCACGATATTGCTGAGCGACACCGGAAAACGGTCGCCGACGGTCACGACGAAGGTTCCGCCGTCATAAAAATCCTCCCCTGCGGCCCGGAGCCTGGCCCGCAGACTGCGGTAATTGTTACGGTACTTGGGATTCACCGCCTCCTCGGGGGGAGCCACTGCCCGGACGAAACGGGCCAGGTCGTAATCCAGCGGAATGAATACCAGACTGACATTGCGGCAGCCGAGCCCGCTATAACGGAAGATATCACGACCGAGCGCATGCAACTCTCCGTCGGTCTCCTCCCCCGTCAGCAATGCCACCGAGCTGCGGCTTCCTCTTATGATGGACGGTATGCCGTCGAACAGGGCATGGAAATACCGGCCCGTATTGTCGCTGCCCGTAGCGATTGCCGCATCGTACCGCTCCTCCGGCACATAGCGTTCGACCCGTATCCCCGGCGCTAACCCGCACAACAGGCCGACGACATACTCCATCAGCACCGAATCCTTAGAAGACATCTTAATGTACGGAATACAGTCCGAAGCCACGACACACAACAGGTCGGACAACCCCACCAACGGGATATTCCCCGCCATGATGACCGCCACACGGCTGCGTACCGTACGCTCGTTCGCCCCATAATGCGAGAGCCACCGGGCCGATACCGCGGCATCGAGCATGTTCCGCCGCACGGCATCGACGGAGAACACCACATCGGAAAGGGTAAACCACGGATTGGCGGCAACGGCGGCTTCCGCCACCGCCCGTGTCTCCGGCACGGTGCCGAACCCCTCCAACAGCCCGCCCAACCGGGCGAAGAGCTCCGTGTAATATGCCGCCGGTTTTCCCATGACCCCGCAAATTTACAAAAAACCCGCACCGCTGCCTGAAAAAACGTATATTTGTCCTTTGCAAAACAGGAAACCCATGAAATTCATAGCCATCATTCCGGCCCGTTACGCATCGACGCGTTTCCCGGGGAAACCGCTCGCCGACATCCAGGGCAAACCCATGATACAACACGTCTACGAACGCACGTCGCAGGTGTTCGAACACTGCTGCGTCGCCACGGACGATACACGCATCGCCGAGGCCGTGGACAGGTTCGGCGGCTGCGCCGTCATGACGTCGCCCGACCACCGGAGCGGAACCGACCGCTGCGCCGAAGCCCTCGATAAATACAGCAAAACGACCGGGACGGCGTTCGACGCGGTCATCAACGTACAAGGCGACGAGCCTTTCATCTCGACAGAACACCTGACGAGCCTGCGCGATGCCCTGGACGTCCCGGGAGCCGAAATCGCCACCCTCGCCTACCCCATGAAACCGGGCGACGACATCTTCAATCCCAACACTCCGAAGATAACCCTCTCACGGGACGGCTATGCCTCTACTTCAGCCGCAGCGTCATCCCTTATATCCGCGGTGCGGAACAGTCCGAATGGTCGTCGCGCCACACGTATCTCAAACATATCGGCATTTACGGTTACCGGAGCGACATCCTGCACGAGATAACCCGACTGCCTCAAGGTATGCTTGAAAAGGCCGAATCGCTCGAACAACTGCGCTGGCTCGAAAACGGTTACAGGATAAAGGTCGGCCTGGTATCCTCCGAGACGATAGGCATAGACACACCCGAAGACCTCGCACGACTGCTGAAAAAAATGCACGATTGAGACCGCTGCCGATTGCCGATTGAAAAAAGTTCCTATCTTTGCAGTAATCATTCAAAAACCTGTTTGCCGGCATGCGCCGGCATTTAATCTGAAAATTTACATTTCAATCTTCCACATGCAAGATTTCGATGCATTACAGGGCAAAAGCATTATACAACTGCGCGAAATAGCCAAGTCGCTCGGCATCCGGAGCACGACGCAGATGAAAAAGGACGAGCTCATACAGGCCATCATCGGCCCGCGCAGCGACGAACCGGTCGGCCCGGCCGGCGAATCCCCGGAACCAAAGCCGAAAAGACAGCGTCTCCTAAACAACACTCCTGTCCGGCAATCCTCCGCAGCGACGGATGCCAGGGAGACGGCCGAGGCGACAGCAAACCGCAACGACGGCGAAGAGACGGTACAGGAGACCGAAAACCACGGCGGGGCAGGCCCCGCAAAACGGTACAGCAACCGCAGGAAACAGCCGGCGAGACGCTTCCCGCAGAACCGGCCGACGCGGCAGCTGCTCCGGAAATACCCGTCGCAGTACAACAGCCCCTCCAGCCGCAGCGCACGGAGTACCCGACAAGGCCTCAGGCCGTCAGAACTCCCCGACCCCATCAGCCATCCTCCCCGAACGACCAACAGCGGCAGGCCGACCGTTACACTCCCACTCCGGAAGATGCCAATATCGGTTTCGTGGAGGGCGAAGGCGTTCTGGAAATCATGCCCGACGGTTACGGTTTCCTCCGTTCGCCCGACTACAACTACCTTAACTCCCCGGACGACATCTACGTAGCCTCTTCGCAAATCAAGACATTCGGTCTCAAACCCGGCGATACGGTAAAGGGCATCATCCGACGCCCAAAGAGGGAGAAAAGTATTTCCCGCTGGTAAAGGCCATCGAAATAAACGGGCTCAGCCCCGAATTCATCCGCGACAGGATGCAGTTCGAGTACATGACCCCCCTCTTCCCGAACGAAAAATTCACCCTCACGGGCAACGGCCACAACAATACTTCCACCCGTATCGTAGACCTTTTCGCCCCGATAGGCAAGGGACAGCGCGGCCTCATCGTGGCACAGCCGAAGACCGGCAAGACGGTACTCCTGCAGAGTATCGCCAACGCCATCGCCGACAACCATCCGGAAGTTTACATGATTGTCCTGCTGATAGACGAACGCCCGGAGGAGGTGACTGAAATGGCCCGCAACGTCAAGGCGGAGGTCGTGGCCTCCACGTTCGACGAACAGGCCTCCCGCCACGTCAAAGTAGCCGAAATGGTGCTCGACAAGGCCAAACGCATGGTGGAGTGCGGACACGACGTCGTCATCTTCCTCGACTCCATCACCCGTCTCGCAAGGGCGTACAACACTGTACAGCCCGCATCGGGAAAGGTGCTCTCCGGCGGTGTGGACGCCAACGCCCTGCACAAGCCCAAACGCTTCTTCGGTGCCGCAAGGAACACCGAAGAGCGCGGTTCGCTGACCATCATCGCCACCGCCCTGATAGACACGGGTTCCAAAATGGACGAAGTCATCTTCGAGGAGTTCAAGGGAACGGGCAACATGGAGCTGCAGCTCGACCGGAAACTGGCCAACAAACGTATCTATCCGGCCGTCGATGTGGTCGCATCGGGAACCCGCCGCGAAGACCTGCTGCTGAGCAAGGATGTCCTGCAAAAGACATGGATACTGCGCCGTTACCTCGCCGACATGAATTCGGTGGAGGCCATGGAGGAGATGATAAAGCACATGGAACACACCCGGAACAACGAAGAACTGCTGGTCACGATGAACAAATAACACGGCCATGCAGGTTCGCATATCATACGACAGGGGCGGGATGAGGTAATCCCGCCCCTGTCGTATCTTCTCCCGGACATCCGAAGCGTGCCTCCGAATACCATCGTTTCCGTCACCGTTTCCCGTTCGGTTCCGAAGCGAGTCCGTCCCGGAACTTCACGGCCGCATGCGAACCGTCGCAGAACGGTTTGTTCTTCGATGCCCCGCAGCGACAAAGCACCACCCGATTACGAATCTCATATGCCATCCCCTCCTGCGTCTGTACCGGAATACCGCCGCGTACCCACAGTCCGCCGCTCACGCCGAGGCCGGTCCTCTATCAGCCCCAACGATGGTGCGTAATCGGTTCATACGGCTCCCCCGTCCGATTCTCCCATGCACTCAAACGACCGCCGGGACACATGTTCGCCTCCCGTACGGCAAGAGTCTTGGCATCCGCATCGTCCGAGATTCCGACCAGATTCCATACACGGCCGCCGGCATCGCAGAAGCGAGCGAACACACAGAAATTCTCATTGTCGGTCAGTTTGAGTTCCGGTCCTCCGAACGTTTCGGCCCCCTCGAGCAACCCCTCCGAGGAGGCGGTCAGACGCGGGTCCCACTCCGCACGCATATGAGAACCGTCGCAGTAAGGCTTCTTCTTCGATGCCCCACAGCGACACAAGGCCGTCGGCTGGTCGTCGGTAGAGTAATGCTCTCCTTCGGCGAACTCCCAACTCTCTCCCCGGTCGTCGGCATGATGAACTGCTGCGCCAGCGGCGGCCTGCCGAATATGAGCACGGGGCCCTTGCTGCTGACCGTGATGCGAAAACCGGAATCCGCCCTGCGGCTTCCGCGCTGTACCTTTTCCTTCTCCATAATAACCTGTTTTAGCCATTGCTTCATTCACCAAGGTTGTTCAAACCGCATACCAAACATTTTCCGGACGCATGTGGCCTCGACTTCCATACCCGGTCCAGCAACAACATGAAAAAACAATACGTGTATATCCTATTCAGACCGAAAAATATTATCTTTGAAACAGGGAATATTTCCCGAGACACAAACCCAAAAACACAACCGCAATGAACAAACTTCTCCCGCTCTGTCTTCTGGCGGTGTTTACAACCGTTCCGCTCAGGGCCCAGCTGCCGCCGACTACCGCTCAGGAAACTCCACGAAAAGAGTGGTTCGGCGACATCTTCATCGGATACAGTTTCCGCATGGGCCGGCCCGACCCCTCCATCGTCAATCGGTTCGGCTCACGCTCCGGCTTCAAGCTCGGTGCGGATATCAACCGCATAATCAAGAACCGTCCTGTCGCACTGGGCATTCAGGCCGAATGGACTACCTATTCGATGACCTCCCGAATCAACTCCACCGAAACCGCGAAGACCAGAATCCACACCATCTACATAGCGCCCGCACTGACCTTCCTGCAACCTCTACGGAACGGAGGCACACTGTACGAAGAAATCACCATCGGATACGTCAATTACAACGAACTGATGCGAGACATCGATGTGGCGGGCTTCAAAAACCTCCGGGGACACGCAGACACCTGGGGCGTCAAACTTCGTTCGGCTACCATATCAAAGGCTGGGATTTCAGATACTCGCTCTTCTCAAGCTCGGTATCGAACCTTTCAATACGGTCCGGAGGCCGAAAACTAGGCTACACCCAACTGGACACACCGCTCAGCCTCGCTTCCATGAGCCTCTCTGTCGGTCTGAGATTCTGACACGACAGCACCGACAATAGCAACGGGGCGGAACAATCGCTGTTCCGCCCCGTTTGCCTTGGTCTCAGCCCATGCGGCCGCAAAGCGGATTACTCCCGCCTTTTCAACCCATGCCGGGCCGCCAGTTCCTCCATCATGGCGTAAGCTTGACCGTAATCGTTGGCTATACGGCCGTCGAGAATCGCCTCCTTTATCTCATCCTTGATTTCTCCCACTATACGACAGGGAGGAATCCCGTACGTCTCCATAATCAGTTCCCCCGATACGGGCGGCTGGAAATTCCGCACCCGGTCTTTCTCCTCTATCTCCCTGAGTTTCCGACGCACAACGGCAAAGTTCTTCAGGTAACGCTTCACCTTCCGTTCGTCTCCCGAAGTGATGTCGGCCTCACAGAGCGTCATCAGGTCGTCGATATCGTCTCCCGCCTCGAACAACAGCCGACGGACGGCCGAATCGGTCACCACGTCGTCCGAAAGTATTTGGGGACGCAGATGGAGCAGAACGAGTTTGCGCACATATTTCATCCGGTCGTTCAACGGCAGTTTCATCCGGCGGAATATATCCGGCACCATACGCGCCCCCACCACCTCATGTCCGTGAAACGTCCACCCCGCCGCAGGTCGTAAGCTTTCGTTGCCGGCTTGCCGATATCGTGAAGAATAGCCGCCCAGCGAGCCACAGGCTGTCGCTGTTGAGTGCACGTTGTCCAATACCTTCAGTGTATGAGTGAAGTTATCTTTATGTCCGTGCAATCCCACCTTTTCCACGCCTTTAAGCCGACTCATCTCAGGAAATACATGAGGCAACAGACCGGTCATATCCATCAGTTCGAAACCGATGGAGGGCACCGGAGAAAGGACTATCTTGTTTATCTCGGTAATAATGCGCTCGCGGGAAACTATCCGGATACGCTCCCTGTTGCGTTCGATGGCCTCGAAGGTCTCCGGCGCTATATCGAAACCCAGCTGAGCGGCGAACCGCACGGCCCGCATCATCCGCAACGGGTCGTCGGAGAAGGTGATGTCGGGATCGCAGGGAGTCCGGATGATGTGCTCACGCATATCTTCCATGCCGCCGAACGGGTCTTCCAACTCTCCGAACGTATCGCCGTTGAGCGACCAGGCCAGCGCATTGATGGTAAAGTCACGCCGCAGTTGGTCGTCGCGCAGGTACCCGCCTCCACGACCGGTTTGCGGGAATCCCTCGAATAGGACTCCTTTCGGGCACCGACGAACTCCACCTCCATTCCTTCCGTACGGAGCATAGCTGTACCGAACGTCTTGAAAACCGTCACATTGGAGCCTGTCTCCCGACCAAGGCTTCAGCTACATCGATGCCGCTTCCCACGACGACCACGTCGATATCCGTGCACGGACGACAAAGATAATAATCGCGCACATATCCCCCTATCACATAGGCCTCAGACCCATGCCGTCCACTATACGGGAAATCTTCCTGAAAACGGGAAGCGAGAGCGGTTCAGTCATTTACTCACTATTATATCCATCATCCTTCACCCTGTCGAGATACATCGCCACTGTACGTTCCAGACCGTAGTAGAGCGCATCGGAAATGAGCGCATGGCCTATGGAGACTTCGTCGGTAAAGGGAATGCGCGAAATGAAATAACGCAGATTATCGAGATTCAGGTCATGCCCGGCATTGAGTCCGAGACCGAGCCGGCGGGCTTCCTCCGCTGCCGCCACATAATCGCGTACGGCCGCTTCAGGGTTCGAGGGATACGCCGACGCATACCCTTCCGTATAGAGTTCCACCCGGTCGGCACCGCATTCAGCGGCCCCGCGCACCATCTCCACATCGGGATTGACGAATATCGAGACTCGGATGCCCTGCTGTGGAACAAATCCGCCCGCGAACGCAGGTAATCCCGGTATTTCACCGTATTCCAGCCGGCATTCGAGGTAATCGCGTCATGCGCGTCGGGCACCAGCGTCACCTGCGTAGGCACCACCTCCATCACCAGCTCCACGAACGGGTCGAACGGATTGCCCTCTATGTTGAACTCCGTCGTCACCACCCGCTTGAGTTCCCTCACGTCGCTATAACGGATATGACGTTCATCGGGGCGCGGATGTACCGTGATGCCCTGCGCTCCGAATCCCTCTATGCGTCGTGCCGCCTCTATCACGTCGGGGAGATTACCTCCGCGCGAATTGCGTATTACGGCAATCTTGTTTATATTTACACTCAGTTTTGTCATAAGACGAACAATGAATTGCGTTTTACAAACGGCGCCGAAACGGCTGCCGCACGGTTGTTACTCCTTTAACAAGCCGTAAAGTTACTAAAAAATGCACGATGAATAAAATTATTCTGTTTTCGAGGCCGGGACTCGGTCTCAACAGCGACGAGATACAGGGCATCTTCTCCGCAATGGCCGAAAGCGGATTCGACTGGGCCGCGAACGACGAATTCGCCCGCGAGGCGCACGACAAGGCCGGTGTCGAGATTCCGGCCGAAAAGCGGTACGCCTCCATAGACGCCGGTCTGGCCCGGGGGGCGGTCATGCTCAGTTACGGCGGCGACGGCACCTTCCTCGAAGCCGTCAAGCTGGCCTACGGATGCGGGGTTCCCGTACTCGGCATCAACTACGGACACCTCGGATTTCTGGCCAATACGCCGCGGGAGGACATGCGAGAGGTTGTCGGCATCCTGCGCAGGGGCGAATACAGGATACAGCCGCGGACGATGCTGCATGTCGCGGGCTGCGGGGATTTCGGAGGACACCCCTACGCACTGAACGAATTTACCATCACCGTACCGAAATCAACATGACCTACGTGGACGTCTTCGTGAACGGGGAGAAGCTCACTACCTACCGCGGCGACGGCGTACTCCTCTCCACCCCGACCGGTTCGACCGCCTACTCGCTCAGCGTGGGAGGCCCCATCGTGGCCCCCATGTGCGAATGTTTCATCATCGCGCCGATAGCCCCACACAACCTCACCATGCGCCCCATGGTTATTCCCGACTCCTCGGTGGTCTCCTTCCGGGTAAACAGCCGTGCCCTCCACTCCTCCGTCAGTCTCGACAACCGTTCGTTCGACATACCGTGCGGCTCGGAGTTCACCGTAAGGAAAGCGGAGAAACCTATTTTTTTGATAAACCTGCAAAATATATCCTTTTACGACACGTTAAGGAATAAAATGATGTGGGGGCTTGACAGTTGGGAAGGCCGCAAATGACTCTCCCGGCATGTGCCGTATCGCTCCGCTTGCAGGCCGGAGGATGGTTACGCCGCTAAAAGTGTTTGATGATTACCGCTTATCCGCACAATTAATATTATATTTGTGGGTTCATTAGCAAACGAGGAACTCGATGAGTAAGACCGACAAAATACCTTCCATGTGGCCATCATCATGGACGGCAACGGCCGCTGGGCACGTGCCCGCGGACTCGAACGCCACGAAGGCCATCGGGCAGGTGTGAACAGTCTGCGCAACGTCATTGCCCGGGCCGCCCGCAACCCGGGCGTACGCTATCTGACCCTATACGTCTTCTCCACCGAAAACTGGGGGCGTCCGCAGGAGGAGGTGGACATGCTCATGGAGCTTCTTTGCCGCAGTATCGTCAACGAACTCGACGAACTGCTCCGGGAGCAGGTAAAAGTCGTAGTCATCGGCGAGCGGGCGGGCATGTCGAAGACGGTCGTGGAACACATCGAACTTATCGAACGAGAGACTGCGGCATGTACGGAACTGACCATACTGCTCTGTATCAATTACAGCTCCCGCGGGGAACTCACCCGTGCGGCACGCAGATTGGCCGAAAAGGCGGTCTCAGGCGAACTCTCCCCCGCGGAGATAACTCCCGAAACGATAGCCGGCGAACTCTATACCGGCGGAATCCCCGACCCGACCTGATAATCCGCACCGGCGGAGAACAGCGTCTGAGCAATTTCCTGCTCTGGCAGGGAGCATACAGCGAACTCTACTTCACCCCGACATACTGGCCCGATTTCAGCGGCGACGATTTCGATGCGGCTGTCGCAGCGTATTCCGGCCGCCATCGGAGATTCGGGAAAGTCGATGAACAGGAATAAGAAAGAAACCAAATAGTTGTACAACCACGAGTAATGAGAAAAGCGATACCACTCCTCGTTTCCTTCCTTTTGCTTTCCGTCTGGAGCGGCTACTCCCAACAGGAGCCCGCCACGTTGCATGATGCCGACGGGGTACCGATGATGGACTACGGCGACTCCAAACCATACACCATTAACGATATAAAAATTTTCGGCGTCAAATACCTCGACCCCGACATACTGACCGCCTCTTCGGGACTGATGCGGGGCGAAACGGTCTACATACCGGGTAACGCCATCTCCCAGGCGGTATCGCGCCTTTGGAACCAGCGTTATTTTTCCGACGTGAAGGTGATAGCGGAACTGCTGCCCGACGACATGGTGAACATCGAGATATACCTCCAGGAGCGACCGAGGGTATACAGATGGGGATTCGAAGGGATTCGCAAGGGCGAAGCGAACACCCTGCTCGAAGACCTGAAACTGAAAAGAGGGTCGGAACTCTCCGACTACGTGATAGACAAGAACATCAAACTCATTCAGAAACACTTCTCTGGCAAGGGTTTCCGCAATACGGAGGTAACGGCCCGGATAGAGAACGACTCCGTGGTACAGAATGCGGTCAATGTCACCTTCGTCGTGAACAAGAACAAGCGGGTGAAGATAGGGGCCATCAATTTCGAGGGAAACGAAGTCTTCTCGGACAAAAGGCTGCGGCGTACACTGAAAAAGACGCATCAGGTCAACCCCAACATTTTCCAGAGTTTCAAGCTCAACGAGACCGATTACGAAGAGGACAAGGAGAATCTGCTCGACTTCTACAATTCGCAGGGATACCGCAATGCCGTCATCGTGCGGGATTCGATGTACGTTATCAACGACAAACGCATCGGCATCGACATACAGATAGAGGAAGGCGACAAATTCTACATCCGCAACGTATCGTGGGTAGCAACAGCCAATACTCGACCGAACTGCTGCAAGCCATGCTGGGTATCGAAAAGGGCGATACCTACGACAAAAAGACGCTCCACAAACGGCTTGGCATCGGCCGTGAAACCGACATCGAGGACATGTCGCAGATTTCGTCGCTTTATCAGAACAACGGATACCTGATGTCGGTCATCGAGCCTTCTGAAATAGTGGTCGGGAAAGACTCGATTGATTTGGAAATCAAAGTATTTGAAGGGAGGCCCTTCACCATCAACAATGTGGAGATAAGCGGTAACCAGCGCGTGGACGACGAAGTGATACGCCGCGAGATATATACCCGTCCGGGCGAGCTCTACAACCGGGCACTGCTCATGCAGACGCTGCGGCAGCTCTCCCAGATGCAGCACTTCGACCCGGCCTCCATCATGCCGCAGATACAGCCCGTTTCCAACGACCTGGTCGACATCGGCTGGCCGCTGGTAGAATCGGCCAGCGACAAATTCGAGATATCGGGCGGCTGGGGAGCCGGCATGTTCGTCGGCTCCGTCGGTGTACAGCTCAACAACCTTTCGGTCAAGAATTTCTTCAAGAAAGCGCCTGGAGGCCCTACCCCCACGGACAGAATCAACAGCTCGTCGTACGTCTGCAGACCAACGGTTCCTATTATACCTCTTTCATGGGCAGTTTCACCGAACCGTGGCTGGGCGGCAAAAAGCCCAATTCGCTGACCATCGCCGCCTTCTATTCGAACCAAACGAATTCGTACAGTTTCGGCGGTGTATTTTACAAGAGTGACAGCCACTTCCGCACTACGGGCGTTTCTGCGGGACTGGGACGCCGCCTGTCGCTGCCCGACCCCTATTTCACCCTCTATACCGAGCTCGGTTATACGCGTTACAACCTGAGAAACTGGGAGATGTTCTCGAATTTCGACAACGGCAATTCGAACATCTTCACCCTGCGGGCGGTATTCGGGCGCAGCACCGTAAACAACCCCATCTATCCGAGTTCGGGTACGGACTTCTCGCTGACGGTCACGCTCACTCCTCCCTACTCGCTTTTCGACCGGAAAGACTATGCGAACATGCCGGCCAACGACCCCGCCAAATTTAAATGGATAGAGTATCACAAATGGCAGGCGAAGGCACAGTGTTCCTGCCGCTGACACCAGACCAGAAACTCGTGCTCATGGCGCGGGCGGAGATGGGATATCTCGGATACTACAACAAATACAAACAGTCCCCGTTCGAACGTTCGACGTGGGCGGCGACGGCATGACCGGTTACAACATCTACGGTTACGACGTCATCGGCCTGCGCGGGTATTCGGACGGCAGCCTGACGCCCTACGACCCGCAGGACCCCTATGCGTATGCCAACGTTTATAACAAATACACGCTGGAACTCAGGTACCCGTTCCTGCAACAGCCTGCGACCCATATCTATGGTCTGGTATTTGCAGAAGCAGGTAACGGATACAGGAACTGGCAGGAATTCGACCCGTTCAAACTGCACCGTTCGCTCGGTGTCGGCATCAGGGTATATATCCCGTTCATCGGGATGATAGGCCTCGACTGGGGTTACGGATCGACGGTACGGCCCGCTCCTCGAAACCGCACGGAGGAAAACTGCACTTCTCGATGGGTATGGATTTCTAAAAGCGCAGTCGGTCGAATAGATACTAAAACCATAACGTTATGAAAAAGTTATTGATAATCGCAGCCCTGGCGGTATTTGCAGCCGCAGGCACGGCATCTGCACAGAATTACATGGTAGTGAATACCGAGACCATCTTCAAATCGATGACCGCATACAATCAGGCGGTAGAAGAGATGGATGCTGCCGCACAGCAGTACCAGCAGAACATCGACAACGCCTACGCCGAACTCGAAGATATGTACGAAACCTACATGTCGCAGAAGGCGTCGCTCTCCCAAAGTGCCCGCCAGCAGCGCGAAGAGACCATTCTGAACAATGAAAAAAAGATAGCGGAATATCAGGCGAGCATCTTCGGTGAGGACGGCAAGATGACGCGTATGCAGGCGGAAAAACTGGAACCCTACCAGAAAAAGGTGATGGAAACCATCTCCAAGTACGCCTCCGACCACGGATATTCGCTCGTACTGGATATCTCCACGAATCCGCTGGTGGTCTATTACAATCCTGCCGTAGACAAGACACAGGACATCATATCATTATTAAAATAACAACCTGAACAATGAAAAAAATCATTCTGACTCTTGCGGGATTCCTGTTCCTGTTCTCCGCATCGGCAAACGCGCAGCAGCCGAAATTCGGTTATATCAACCTTCAGGAGGTAGTAAGCCTCATGCCGGAAAGGACCGAAGCCCAAACACAGTTGCAGAAGATAAACGACGACTATGCTCCATGCTTGAACTGATGCAGGTGGAATTCAACAACAAGGTACAGGAGTACCAGAAGAACATGTCCACCTACTCCGATGCCGTAAAACAGGTAAAGGAACGCGAACTTCAGGACCTTGATACCCGCATGCAAGAGTTGTACACTACGGCCAACAAAGAGCTCGAGACCAAGAGCAACGAACTGATGGCCCCCATCATCGAAAAGGCCGAGAACGCCATCAAGAAGGTAGGCAGGGACAACGGCTTCCTCATCATCTTCGACGAATCGATGCGTCCTATGGCATATTACGATGAAAGCGCACTCGTCAATGCCCTTCCTCTCGTAAAGAAGGAGCTGGGTATCGCGGAATAACATAACAGGATAGTCCCAACTGCAAGGCGTCACTCCGGTGACGCCTTTTTCGTATCCGTCCGTTCCGCCCGGCACCTGCCCTTTTCCTCCCATGCTACCGGCCGACAGGAAAACGCAACACCGCTTTTTCCGAGCATCATGAATTGTTCGCATACTTCCATCTCACCGACCGGCACGGTATGGCATCACGAATGGAATAATGCAAAACCGCCATATCGGCCGGAAAACCGATACCGGCACAAACGGGAGAAAACACCCCCTGTCCTCTTCCCGACCTCTCTCCCGCCATCCGCCTGCTCCGGCGGTTCAGGTCCGGACGTCACAAGAGAGCTGTCCCGGTCTACATACAAAAATTCCGCACGCTTTAAAGCGTGCGGAAATTCGGCCCGAAACTATCCGTTTCCGTTAGTCCCCCTACTGTCCCTGCATCCGGAGACGCTTGACGTATTCACGGGCATCGTAGGTGATATCGTCATCGCGGTCGCGCCACAAACCGTCCTCGATGATACGCAGCCTGTATTCATCGATACTCTCCGTAAGCGGGAAGCGGGGCTGCGGTATTGCCTCGTACTCCACTCGCCGGGAAGCCTTTATCCGACGGTCGAACACCTCCCGCTTCGTAGGTCGGCGGTCGCCCTCCCACACGAAGTTAGGAAGTCGCTGCGGCTGCGCTTCCGGTATCAGGTTCATGGGATAGATGGCATAGACCGGGTCTCCGCGAAATATTATCTCCTCTATCTCCTGACCGGAGATGATGAACGTAATGTCGGCACACTCCATCACCAGAAAGCCTGATAGGCCCCCGTCTCCTCGTCCTGCATGTAATAATAGGTCTGGGCATTCCCTACCACATTGGTACGGTAAATCTCGTTGTCGCGGAACAAGGCCTCGATAGTCTTGCCCGTAATCTGGTTGTAATGGTCGGCGTCGAGTTCAGCGCTCATGACGGGATTGCCGTGCTCTTCGCCACCGGTAAAGACGGCATGGTCTATCACCTCATCCTTGATGTAAACGACCGTCCGGTCGGACTTAATCTGGTTGTCGCCGTTCCACATGACGGGGTCTTTATGCAGATGAATCGTCGTATCGCGCGAAAACGAGACCAGCGAATCGCAGACAGCCTGCAAATCCGAACGGAAAATCTTCACATGATGATATCCGACTATTACGCGCTCTTTCTCCTCTTTGGCAGTTGCCTCCCCCCCGGTATCTCCTTCCGGAACTGCTTCGCCGTCAAGCGTATCGTCTGTTTCCTCTCCGTCCTCCACGGTTGCGACGTCTTCATCCGCCGTTTCTGCGTCCAACTCCTCCGTACCGGTTTCGGCGGCAGTTTCCCCGTCGGTTGTCTCCGCCGGTCGTTCGTCCGCCGCTGCAGCCTCACG
>ENA-OUNI01000607-OUNI01000607.1-human-gut-metagenome-genome-assembly--contig:-NODE-607-length-16264-cov-3.280969_pt1 | contig 16264 bp, 25 predicted proteins | sample MGYA00242499_ERZ504580 | MGnify/ENA primary metagenome ERZ504580 (study PRJEB26092, sample SAMD00036315) | human gut metagenome | host: Homo sapiens | study: EMG produced TPA metagenomics assembly of... | reverse complement strand
CTGTCAAGGCAACACCGCACAATTCCCGCCTAATGGCTTTAAGCACCGCTCCGGCGGCTGCGGCACGGCATCTGCGTTGCCAAAATGCTCGATAATACACAAAGTATTATCTGCGCTTTTGGCTTAGCAGCTGCCGTGCCTCGCTCGCCGTATCGCACTTAGAATTATGCGGTATTGCCTTAAATTTTGTCTTTGCCACGATTATATCACATTTTGCGACATTTGCATTACAAATACGGAAGAAATTTTGTGAAGGATTTGTTATTATAAAGGCGAAGAAGGGCACAATGCGCAGATTGAACAAAATATATTATGTGATTTTGTACAATATGCACATTGTCTGCCAAATAACAAGTTCCACCATTCAATTATACGCAAAATAGAAAGGAGAAAATCTATGAAAGTGTGCTACACCGGCGGCGCTGTCAAGGACTGCGGAAGCTATTATTCCGTAGCCACCAACGCTGTAGAGCTGCGCATCTGGTTCCTGACCGACGATATACTGCGCATCCGCGCGGGCTTTGACGGCGACTGGGATGAAGCCTCCTACAGCCTGACCATGACCGCATGGGAGTCCCGCACCGACGAGCTGATGAAGGACTGCCGCAAGCGCGTCCAATCCGCCGCCGCAGCCCTGAGCGACGGCGACAGACAGGCCGTTATCCAGGGTGCGCGTCTCAAGGTCGTCATCGAGAAGGCACCGTTCCGCATCATGGTCTATGATAAGGACGGCAGCCTGCTGCACGCCGATATTCCCGACCTGGCCTACCGCGAGGACAGCAACCACCGCCGCATCCACGCCAGCCAGATCGAGGCAGACGACTGCTTCTACGGCTTCGGCGAGAAATCCGGCGAGATCAACAAGGCCGAGAAATACATGAATATGGCTCCCGGCGACGCATGGGCTACAACGCCAAGGAGACGGATTCCCTCTACAAGCACATTCCGTTCTATATCCGCCTGAACCGCGGCACGAAGCAGGCTGTCGGCTACTTCTACCACAATACCGCCGAGTGCGATTTCAACATGGGCCGCGAGAAGCGCAACTACTGGCACCGCTACTCGTCCTACCGCACCGACGCGGGCGACATTGACCTGTTTTTGATCGCAGGCCCGTCCATCCGCGAGATCATCGAGCGCTATACCGACCTGACCGGCAAGAGCGTCATGCTGCCGAAGGCCGCGCTGGGCTACCTCGCAGCTCGATGTACTACCCCGAGCTGCCCGAGAACAGCGACGATGCTGTGCTGGACTTCATCGACACGACCCGCGAGGAAGGCATCCCTGCCGACGCTTCCAGCTGTCCAGCGGCTACTGCGCCGTTGAGACCGCCGAGGGCATCAAGCGCTGCACCTTCACATGGAACCACAAGCGCTTCAAGGACCCGGCAGACTGGTTCGCCCAGATGGAAAAGCGCGGCATCGTCGTTTCGCCCAACATCAAGCCCGGTATGCTGCTCGTCCATCCGCTGCTGAACGAGATGAAGGAGAAGGGCATGTTCCTGCCCGCCTCCGACGACAATGCAGGTCTTGACGGTCTGGCTGTCGGTACCTGGTGGGGCGGCCCCGGCCTGTTTGTGGACTACACGAAGGAATCCACCCGTCTGCATTGGAAGCAGTACATTAAGGATGCGCTGCTGAAATACGGCTGCCGTTCCATCTGGAACGACAACTGCGAGTATGACTCCCTCGTCGACAAGGACGCAAAGGTTTACTTTGAGGGCAAGGGCAGCACGATTGGCACGATGAAGCCGGTCATGAGCAACCTGATGTGCCAGCTGTCCAACGAGGCCATCGAGGAGTATGACCCCGACTGCCGCCCGTTCTCGGTCTGCCGTTCCGGTCATGCGGGCATCCAGCGCTATGCGCAGGTCTGGGCCGGTGACAACCTGACCCACTGGGATACCCTGAAATACAACATCGCCACGATTCTGGCATGGCGCTCTGCGGCGTGTCCAACCACGGCTGCGACATCGGCGGCTTCTTCGGCCCCGCGCCGGAGGGCGAGCTGTTCGTGCGCTGGGTGCAGAACGGCATCTTCCAGCCGCGCTTCTCCATCCACTCCACGAACACCGACAACACCGTCACCGAGCCGTGGATGTACAGCGACAAAAAGCAGTACATCAAGGACGCTATTGACTTCCGCTATAAGCTCAGCCCGACGCTGTATTCCCTGATGGAGCGCGCGCATGAGAACGGCCTGCCCATCTGGCAGCCGACGTTCAGCGTTTTCCAGAACGACCCGGCCACCTACGATGAGGGTGTGGACTTCATGTTCGGTGATTCTCTGCTGGTTGCGAACGTTGTGGAAAAGGGCCAGACCGTCCGCCCGGTCTACCTGCCCGTGACCGAGAACGAAAACGAGCGGTTCTACGACTTCTACACCCGCGAGGAATACGCCCCCGGCCAGACGATTGAGGTGCCGGTTGATATTGCCAGCATCCCGCTGTATGTGCGCAGCGGTGCCATTCTCCCGATGAGCGGCAACAAGCTGCACAACCTGATGACCGAAAAGACCACCGCGCTGGACATCCTGATGGCCCCCGATGTGGATTCCGAGTTCACGCTGTACGAGGATGACGGCCACACGAACGATTACCGCAAGGGCGCGTATCTCAAGACGAAGATCGCCGTCAAGGCAGGCGTCAAGACCGTCGTGACCTTCACGAATGAGGCAGCTACGAGACCGCCGTCGAGAGCATGTACCTCGATATGATCCACCGCGAGAAGTCCCCGTTCTATGTGCAGGTGGACGGCAAAGAGCTGCCGCACTTCCTGCACCGCCGCAAGTTTGAGGAGGCCGAGAGCGGCTGGTACTACAGCCAGCGCCTCAAGAGCGTCCAGATCAAATACCCCAACCCCAAGAAGGATCACGAGGTACTTGTCTCGTTCGAACAGTTTGATTTGATCGGGATGTAACCCAGCTTCTTGCCTCCCTAGCAGGGGAGGTGCCCCGTAGGGGCGGAGGGGTTGAACCTTGCCGCAGCCCGAAATATTTCGGGTAATGGCACGGTTCTCTCCCCCAGCCGCTGCGGCGGCAGCCCCCTCTCAGAGGGGCCAAGGGGAAAACGGCATACATACAAGAAGGAGAAATACTATGTTCAAAAAATTCGCAGCATTGGCTGCTGCGGCTGCGCTCAGTCTGGGTGTTATGACCGGCTGCGGCGCGTCCGGCACCACCGCCGACTCCACCGGCTACAGTGCCGAGAATCCGCTGGTGCTGACTCTGGCCCACGGCCTGTCCGAGACCCACACTGTCCACATCGCCATGACCCAGTTCGCGGACGAGGTCGCTGAAAAGACCGATGGCCGCATCCAGGTCAAGATCTTCCCCAACGGCCAGCTCGGCAGCGAGAACGAGAACCTTGAGCAGCTGCAGGCCGGCGTTATCGCCATGACCAAGGTTTCCGCACCCGGTCTGGCTACCTACAACGATGCTTTCAACACCTTCGGCCTGCCCTATATCTTCAACGATACCGATGACTTCTACCATGTCATGGACTCGCAGGAGATGCAGGACTTCTTCCTCTCCACCGGTGACGACGGCTTTGTCACGCTGACCTATTACACCTCCGGCGCACGCTCCTTCTACACGAAGGATCGCGCCATCCGCACGCCCGCCGACCTGAAGGGCCTGAAGATCCGCGTGCAGGATATGAAGAGCCAGACCGACATGATGAGCTATCTGGGCGGCATTCCCGTCGCCATGTCCTACGGCGACGTTTACACCTCGCTGCAGACCGGCATCATTGACGGCACCGAGAACAACGAGACCGCCCTGACCACCGGCAAGCACGGCGAGGTCTGCAAGGTCTACTCGGTGGATCAGCACGCCATGATCCCCGATGTCCTCATCATGAGTGAGAAGGTCTGGGAGACCATCAGCCCCGAGGATCAGGAAATCATTCTGGAGGCCGCCCACGATTCCACCGATGCCCACAAGGTCATGTGGGACACCGCTGTGGAGGAGGCCGTCAAGGAAGCACAGGAGACGATGGGCGTTGAGTTCGTCTATGACGTCGACAAGGAAGCCTTCCGCGAGGCAACCCAGCCCATGATCGAAGCCTACGAGGAGCAGTATCCCGGCGTCAAGACGCTGCTGGATACCATCGACGCCGCAAGAGGGGAGGAGTAAGCCATGAAAAACACCTTTGCTGCCATCAAATTCTGGATGGACAAAATTTTGAGCATTGCCTGCGCCGTACTGCTTACCTTTATGACGGTGCTGGTTCTGATTCAGGTTTTCTCCCGCTATATCCTCAACAGCCCCGTGGCTTTCACCGAGGAGCTTGTCCGCTACAGCCTGATCTGGACCGGCTTCATCGGCGCGGCCTACGCCTTCTCCACCCGGGAGCACATGTCCCTGACCCTCATCCGCGACAAATTCACCGGCAAGGCGCACACCGCCCTGCTGGTGGTCATCGATGGTCTGATTCTGCTGATGGCCATCTTCGTATTCACTATCGGCGGCTTTAAGCTGGCTGTCTCTGCCAGCCGCGAGTTCTCGGCCCTGCTGGGTATTCCCCGCAGCCTTGTTTACTCCATCGCCCCGATTTCCGGCGTGTTCATCGTCCTGGCGCAGATCATCAACATCTATGAGGACGTCACCGGCGAAAAAGTTGAATCCAAGGAGGGTGCAGACAAATGAGTATCACCATGACCACCGTTATCCTGTTCGCCGTGTTCGGCGTGCTGCTGTTCCTCGGCGTGCCTATCTCCATCAGCATTGTGGCGTCGTCTATCGTGACCGCCATGTCCACCCTGTCCTGGGACCAGATCACCTTTATCACGATGCAGAAGATGAACTCCGGCGTGGAGAGCTTCTCACTGCTTGCTGTGCCCCTGTTCATTCTGGCCGGCAACATCATGAACAACGGCGGTATTGCCAAGCGCCTGGTCAACTTTGCCCAGCTGTTCGTCGGCAAGATCCCCGGCTCCATGGCGCAGGCCAACATCCTGGGCAACATGCTGTTCGGCGCGCTGTCCGGCTCCTCCGTTGCTGCCGCATCCGCCATGGGCGGCTGCATCAGCCCATTGAGGAAGAAAACGGCTACGACCCCGCCTACTCCGCCGCCGCCAACATTGCCTCCGCCCCCACCGGCCTGCTGATTCCCCCGACGTCTGCCTTCATTGTCTACTCCACCGTCGCGGGCGGTGTCTCCATCTCCACGCTGTTCATGGCCGGTTACATTCCCGGCATCCTGATGGGCCTGTGCTGCATGGTCGTTGCGTTTATCGGCGCAAAAAAGGCCGGCATGAAAGCCACCGGCATTGACCACAGCCAGAGCATTGCCAAGACCGTCTGGGACGCCGTGCCGTCTCTGCTGCTGATCGTCATTGTCATCGGCGGCATCGTCTCCGGTATCTTCACCGCCACTGAGGGCGCAGGTGTCGCGGTTCTCTACTGCCTGATTCTTTCCATCGTCTATAAGAGCATCGACTTCAAAGGCTTCCTTGGCATCCTGCTCAACTCCGCCAAAACGTCCGGCATCATCCTGTTCCTGATTTCTGCCTCCTCTGCCATGTCCTTCGTTATGGCCTACTCCGGCATCCCGGCAGCCATCTCCAACGGCCTGATGAGCCTGACTGAAAACAAGTACATCATCTTCCTGCTCATGAACATCATCCTGCTGGTCATCGGCATGTTCATGGACATCACCCCGGCCATCCTGATTTTCACCCCGATCTTCCTGCCCATCGCCACCAGCTTTGGCATGACGGAGATTCAGTTCGGCGTTATGCTGATCTTCAATATGTGCCTGGGCAACATCACCCCGCCGGTCGGCTCGGTTCTGTTCGTCGGCTGCGGTATCGGCCATGTCTCCATCGAGCAGGTCACGTCCAAGCTGATCCCCTACTTTGTGGCACTGGTTGCCGCCCTGCTGGCCGTCACCTACATCCCGGCTCTGTCTCTGGGCCTGCCCAGCCTGATGGGTCTGATTTAAATATTGGCTGATTAAAAGAGTACAGCCCCCGCCAAGTTCTATGAGTTTCTGGCGGGGGCTGTGCTGCTTTTTTATTCCTTCGATTTTTTATATGCCGTCCCCCAAATCTCCATTGCATCCATGATGGGACGCATGGATTCGCCTAAGTCGGAGAGAGCGTATTCCACCCGCGGCGGCACTTCGGGATAGACGGTACGGGTAATGATCCCATCTACGGCGGCTGCAACTGCGGCAACTGCCACCTGAAATATCTTGGAAAAATTGGACGATTCGCTCGTAAAAGGTTGACGCGGCTGCGTTCGGGGGTATATCATATTTGTATAGATCCTTGCGCGGAGGGAGGAACGCACGATGATCCGAATCGGCATTGTGGACGATGAAAAACAAGAAAGAGACCAACTGAAACAGGCACTGGCGCGGTTTGGCGCGGAGAACGGCACAGAACTGAACGTACAGGAGTTCGACTGTGCGGCAGTCTATCTGGCGGCGCAAGACCGTGATTTTGACATTTTATATCTGGACATTGATATGCCGCAGATGTCCGGCATGGAACTGGCCGAAAAAATCCGGGAGACAGATCAAGACGTCATCCTCATTTTTTGCACGAATTTGCAGCAATTCGCGCTGAACGGGTACAGTGTCGGGGCGCTGGGCTTTATTGTAAAGCCGATACAGTGGTACTCCTTCCATATGTATCTGACGCGGGCGCTGAAGGTGCTGCAAAAGCGCGCCGGTCAAAAGACGGCGCCGCCGCACATTGTCGTCAAGGACGGCACCGTGACGCGGCTGCTGGATGCAGCGGAAATCGCCTATGTGGAGGTGCGCCAGCACGACCTGCTGTACAACCTGTGCGGCGGGGACGGTAAGACCGAGATCATCAAAAACCGCGGTTCGATGCAGGAAATCGCGGCGCAGCTGACGCCCTACGGCTTTGTACGATGCAGTGCCAGTTATCTTGTGAACCTGCGCTGTATCACGGCGGTAAGCCGTATGAATGTCTATATCGGCGGGGCGGCACTGCCCATCGGGCGCACCTACAAGGACGCCTTTACCGAGGCATTCTCTCGATATATGGCAAAAAAGGAGTGGGAAGACCCGTGCCGGTCATAAATTGGATACTGAACCAGCAAATCCAGCTGGGTATGATTCTGTGCGCTGGCCTGTTTGTCCCGTGGGGGCAGCGCCGCAGCTGCTTCGTTCCGCGGTTGGCGGCGGGTGTATGGGCCTTTCTTGCGCTGACGGACACCCTGGCATTCCTGCCGCTTTGGGCAAAATTGCTGCTGTATACGACGCTGCTGTTTGACTGATATGGTTCAGCTTTGACTGCAGCCCGCTGCACGCTCTGTTTTATACAACCTGTGCCTACGCGGTGCAGCACATTGCCAGTAAGCTGGCCTATATGCCCATTTTTTTGCTGATTCAGCATGGGCGCACGGACAGGCGCGTTGATTTTGTCATTCTGCTTTTCAGCAACCTTGTGGTCTGCCTGGTCATCTACCTGCTGTTCACCCTGCGCATCCGGCGCGGGTGCCTGCTGTTTGACAATGTCAAGACCGTGCTTTACTCCGGCTTTTTCCTGATTGCCGCGGTCTACCTGAGTGTTGTGCTGGAGGATGTCCTGGACAGCAGCGCAGAGTCCTACCTAACCGCCTATCTGGCGCTGAATGCGTTCTGCATCCTGTTTGCCATCACGATTCTGGCGCTGGAATTTTCAAATTGCAGTATCAAGAGTCTGGAACACGAGAATGAAATGCTGGCGCAGCTGCTGGAATGTGACAAGCAGCAGTATGAGCAGGCAAAAAAAGACATGGAAAAAATCAACATCCGCTACCATGACCTGAAACAGCAGTATTCCCGCGCCACGGATGAGGAACGCGCCCGTCTGGAAGAAGAGATGAACAACCTGAACCTGCGCTATTTCACCGGGAATAAGGCGCTGGACATCACACTGACCCAAAAATCGGCACTCTGCGGCAGGCAGGTATTCAGCTGGTCTGCTCGGCAGACGGCAGCTGTCTGGAGAATATGAAGCACTACCACATTTACTCCCTGCTGGGCAATGCGCTGGACAATGCCATTGAGTGTCTGACGCAGGTAAGCGATGCGTCTAAGCGGGTCATCACACTGGACATCAGCCGCTGCCGTGACATGGCGGTCATCTGCGTGCAGAACTACACCCCCGCACCGCCGACGCTGCGGGACGGCGCTATCGTCACAACCAAACAGGATACCGAGGAGCATGGCTACGGCATAAAAAGCATCAAAAGCATTGCCGAGCTGTACAGCGGCACGGCAGACTGCTTTGTGGAGGACTCGATTTTTTACTTAGTTGTCACCTTCCCCTGCGGGAAAAGCCAAAAAGAAACTGCATAACCCAAAAGCGACTGCCGAAAGGCGGTCGCTTTTCTTCTTTGTCATTTGTGCCGTGTTTTTTGACGTTTACGCCAACTGCATTGACCCGGTCAACACTTCCCTTTATGATAGCTTTGTGAAAAAGATACGAAAGGCTTCTGCAAAAGGGAAATGCGCAGCCCTTGGCAGCAAGCGCATCGTATCATTCATCTGTGACAGTTTAGGAAGGAGAAAAACCTATGGCACAAAAGGAAACCTCAAGCAAGTCCCGCCGTTGGCTGGGCTTGTCCGGCGCGGCTGTGCTGGTGGCCAACCTTGTCCTGACCGGAACGACTATTGCGTTCCAGCAGGAAGGCGAAGTCAACCATGCACTCGGCATCGAAGGCTCTGACGCATCTTACGGCGGCACGGAGTTCTCCGCTGACGGCACCCTGTCTGACGCAAGCTACGAAAAGTACATCGAAGCCGCTTATCAGTCTGTGAGCAGGAGGAGGAAGAGGGCAGCGTGCTGCTCTACAACCGCAACAATGCCCTGCCGCTTTCCGAGTCTGAGCGCAACGTCACGGTCTTTGGCCGCGGCAGCATCGACCCGGTGTTCCGCAGCACCGCAGGCGTTCCTCCACGAACCCGGATTACCAGAAAACCCCCGTTGACGCCCTGCAGGATGCCGGCTTCAACGTGAACCAAACCGTGCTGGACGCCTACGCTTCCGCCGCCGCGCCGAAAGAAAGAAGCGTTTCCAGCGTGGGCGAATATGACCCGGCGCTGTTCACCGGCAGCGTCACCGACTCGTTTGCGTCCTACGGCGATGTCGCGTTTGTGACGCTCTCCCGCTTTGCCACCGAGGGCAACGACCTTGCGATGGTCAACGATGAGGGCAAGCGTATGCTGGAGCTGGACGACAACGAGAAGGCAATCTTCCAGAAAATCAAGGACTCCGGCAAATTCAAGAAAACCGTCGTCCTGCTGAACTCCGTCTTTGCGATGGAGATGGATTGGCTGGACGAGTACAATGTTGACGCTGTGCTGTGGGTCGGCAACCCCGGCTTCTACGGTATGCCCGGCGCCATCCGCGTTGTGACCGGTGAGGTCAACCCCTCCGGTCACACCACCGCCACCTTTGCCGCCAACTCCCTGTCCGCGCCCAGCGCCGAAAACTTCGGTCTGCACGCCTACAACTACGGCAGCAAAACGCCCCGCGCGGCAGGCGACAGCTTTGTCAGCTATAACGAAGGCATCTATGTCGGCTACCGCTACTACGAGACCCGCTACGAGGACACCATCCTCGGTCAGGGCAACGCCGATTCCACGGTTGGCACCAAAGCCTCGACCGACGGCTGGAACTACGCCGAGGAGGTCTGCTTCCCCTTCGGCTACGGTCTGTCCTACACGAACTATGAGTACAACCTTGACAAACTGGACTACAACAGCGACACCGACACCTTTACGGCGACCGTCACGGTGAGCAATACCGGCGACAGGGACGGCAAGGCTACGGTGGAGTTGTACGCACAGACCCCCTACACCGACTACGACAAGCAGAACAACGTCGAAAAGTCCTCGATCCAGCTGCTGGGCTATGACAAAATCGACGTGGCCGCAGGTGCATCCGAGACTGTCACGGTCGATGTGCCCGGCTACTTCCTCGCGTCCTATGACGCCAACGGCGCAAAGGGCTACATCCTCGATGCGGGCGATTACTACTTCGCCGTCGCAACGGCGCACACGAGGCACTGAACAATGTGCTGGCCGCCAAGTGCGGTGACGCCGTTGCAGGCAAGCTGATCGATCAGGACGCAATGTCGTCACCGGCAACACTGCCGCCGTGGCCACCTGGACCGCCCCCAACACCGAGGTCGATACCCAAAAGTACCGCAACTCCCGTTACAACAGCGATGTGGAAGTCACGAATACCTTCGACGACGCTGATGTGAACTACTGGGCGAACGACGACGAAAAAATCACCTACCTGTCCCGCAGCGCGTGGGATACGACCTACCCCACCACGCTGGAGACCCTGACGGTCAACGATAAGCTGTACAACGGTCTGAATATGCAGACCTACGTCAAGGCAGCCGATGCCAAGAGCGTTTCCGACTTCAACCTCGGCGTGGAGCTGGATGAGAAGATCAACTTCAGCGATATGATCGGCGTCGCCTTCGACGACCCGAAGTGGAACGACTTCCTTTCTCAGCTGACGCTGAGCGATCTGCTCATCAATATGGGCGACTCCAAGGGCATCAAGGCTGTCAAGGCTGTCAACAAGCCCGGCTGCACCATCGTCGATGTCCCGAGGGCATGAACGGTCAGTTTAAGTACGGTGACCGCCGCAACTGCACCGGCTGGGCTACGCTGCCCATCGTCGGCGCAACCTGGAACCACGATGTGCAGACCCGCTTTGGCGAGATGTACGGCGAGGATGCGCTGTATGCGTCCATCCCCATCGCCTACGCGCCCGGCGCGGACACCCTGCGCTCTCCCTACTCCGGTCGTACCTCTGAGTATTTCTCCGAGGACGGCGTTCTCAGCTACTATGCTGCCAAGCCGTTTCCCACGGTATGCGCAACAAGGGTCTGATCGGTACGGTCAAGCACTTCTTCCTGAACGAGCAGGAAGCCGGCCGTCAGGGCATCTCCACCTTTGCGAACGAGCAGTCCATCCGCGAGATCTATATGCGCGCCTTTGAGGGTTCTCTGGCTGAGGGCGATTCTCTCGGCGTTATGACCGCTTACAACCGTATCGGCGTTATGTACGCTGCCGCCAACCAGGGCATCCAGCACATCCTGCGCGACGAGTGGAACTACGGCGGCTACATCATCGACGATGCGCTGACTGCATCCGAGTATTCCTCCGCCCCCGAAATGCTGATGGCGGGCAACAACATCTTCTGTCTGGATACCGCCCGCCCGAACGAAATCGAGAAGCTGATCACCAGCACCGATGACGGCGACCTGCTGCAGAAGGTCATTGACTCCAACCATTATCTGTACTACATCATGCTGCAGTCCTCTATGGGCGGCTCCGGCGCGGAGGACGTTGTCGTTTCCGACGCAGCCCCGTGGTGGCAGACGACCCTGCGCGCTCTCGATGTTGTGTTCTGCGCACTGGCCGTTGCCGCTGTCGTGATGTATGTGCTGCACACCTACACGGACGTTCTCCGAGGAAAAGCGGAAAAATCGTGCCGCCAAAAAGAATTGATGGAGGTGGAACCCGATGAATAAAGGCTTGAAAAATAAAGGGCTGGGCAGCTGGTTCTGCCTTGCCGCAGCGCTGGTCGCGCTGATCACCGGCATTGTATTCCTGCTCACACAGGCCACGGCTGCCCCTCTGGGTCACTCCGGCACGATGCCCGGCGTGGTGCTGCTGGTCGCGCTGCCGCTTCGCTCGTTTTCTTCTTTGTTTCCGTTCCGTTCAGCGCACTGATTCAGGCGGTCATTTATAACATTGCCCTGTATCTTGTTGTTGTGCAGTTGTATTTCGTCTTTGCCGACGTCATCAACATGTCACCTTTGCGGGCGGCAACGCCGGTCTGTGCGTGTTCTATATGGTCGGCACCTTCATTGCCTGCCTGCTCAGCGTGATCGCCTGCTTCTGCAAGCAGACGAAAACCGGCGAGGCAAAAGCCACCGGAAAACAGTTTGCTGCCGCCGGTGCGGTGGTCGTGGTCGCTGCGGTCTGCGTGGGCGGTTTCTCCCTGCAGAGCAGCAGCCTGCCCTCGGCCGACAATGCGGAGGTTGCCCCCGATGCGGCGCAGACTTCTGCCGATGGTCCCGTTATGAACTACAACGACAACGAGTATGTCTCCAAGACGCTGGATGACCTTGTTGCCATCCCGCAGGAAACCTGGGAAGCCAAGGAGCCGAACGGGGAAGTCGCCTACTTCTTCGAGGGTCAGTACACCGAGGGCTTCAGCACCATCGTGGATCCGGCGTGTCTTGATATGTACTGCTACACCGACGGTTCGATGTGGGGTTCCTTCAGCGGTCCCAGCACCTCCGTGGGCGGCGACTCTATCTCCCATGTTTACGGCTACTGGTACAACTACGATGAAAACGGCGAGAAGAACTTCGTCATTCATCTGCTGGGCAATCAGGACGCGACGGCACTGTGCGCCCCACCGATGTGGATGGCGGCGCAGATGCAGATATCTTCGTCTTTGACACCGATCACGGCGCATACAGCATGGAAGCCAGCCTGAGCTATGGCGTTATGGGCGGTATGTTCACCCGCAACATCAACATCTACGGTCAGCCCTATGCCCCTGCCAAGAGCCTGACGATCGATGCCTCCAACCTGCGCACCTTCTACACGGGCGACATCTTCAACCCCGGCGAGCTGGTTGTGACGGCTACCCCGCGCCAACGGTGCGGAGGAGTCCATCTGGGGCGGTCGCTTGACCTTCACCGGCTACGACAGCGACACCGCAGGCACCAAGACCGTGACGGCCTCCTTCCTGGGTGCAACCGCTACGTTTGAAGTGCAGGTCGAGGATCTGGTCACCGAGCAGTACACGGGCAGCTATGAGCTGGTGCAGGGTGAGACGCCCACCGCAACGGATGCCGTGCTGCTGGTGGATTACTCTCACAAGGTCTGCACGCTGACTGCCGCCGACGGCTCTGCCTCCATCACCGGCACGCTGGTGGATGTGCAGGACGATGCCCTTACCATGACCCTGAACGGCAGCGATGCCCTGACGGTACCCATCACCGAGGGGGAGGACGGCAGCAAGCAGCTGACCATCCCCGCCCACGACGAAATCGTCTCCGGCTGGGGCTCCAGCACCACCTACTCCATCAACGAGGCTGTGGTCACGCTGGCGGCAGAGTAAGCGTCCATTGCCCCTGATGAAACCTAACGGTACTTGCTGAATAAAAGCCGCGTCTGATGTCTGCTTGCAGGCGTTGGATGCGGCTTTTTTATGAGAAGGGAAAAATATATGCAAAATACAGAACTTTTGCTGAAAAAATTAACCTTGGAAGAAAAATGCGCGCTGCTTTCCGGCGCGGAAACCTTCAAAACGCGGGGTATGCCCAAACACGGCATCCCGCAGATCTGGCTGTCGGACGGCCCCCACGGCTTGCGCAAGCAGGCGGGGGAGAGCGACCACTTGGGGCTGAACCCCAGTGTTCCCGCCACCTGCTTCCCCACAGCATCGGCTGTTGCGAACAGCTGGGATGCCGCGCTGGGCGAGGAAATCGGCGCAGCCTTGGGCGAGGAAGCCGCTGCGCAGGAAGTGTCGGTGGTGTTGGGACCGGGGCTTAACATGAAGCGCAACCCGCTGTGCGGGCGCAGCTTTGAGTATTTCTCCGAGGACCCGTATCTCGCGGGCAAGCTGGCGGCGGGATATATTCGGGGCATCCAGTCCAAGGGCGTAGCTGCCTGCCGAAGCACTTTGCCGTCAACAGCCAGGAAACGCGGCGTATGGCTTCGGATTCCATCGTGGACGAGCGCACCCTGCGGGAAATTTACCTGACCGGGTTTGAAATTGCCGTCAAAGAGGGGCATCCCCGCAGCATTATGTCGTCCTACAATCTTGTGAACGGTACGTACGCCAACGAGAATAAGCACCTGCTCATGGAGATCTTGCGCGGTGAGTGGGGCTTTGATGGCGCGGTCATCACCGACTGGGGCGGAAGCAACGACCACGCGCTGGGTGTGAAAAACGGCTCCACGCTGGAAATGCCCGCGCCCGGCGGGGACAGCGTGCGCGAACTGTTGACGGCGGTGGAAAGCGGGAAAATCTCTGAATCCGACATCGACGCCCGCCTGTCAGAGTTGCTGCCGCTGGTGTTTGATACCAAGACTGCGCTGGACGCTGCCCCGCGCGAGTTTGATGCGGCAGCCCATCATGCGCTTGCCCGCCGCGCCGCCGAGGAAAGCCTTGTGCTGCTGAAAAACGAGGGCTCTTTGCTGCCGTTGGCGGCGGGCAGCAAGGTGGCTGTCATCGGCGACTTTGCCAAAAATCCGCGCTACCAGGGCGCAGGCTCCAGCATGGTGAACTCGACACAGGTGGATGTGCTGCTGGATAAGCTGATTGACTCCGAGTTGAACGTCATCGGGTATCAGCAGGGCTTTGACCGCCACGGTAAGCCGGATGCTGCTTTGCAGAAATCCGCCTGCGAACTGGCGACACAGGCGAATACAGTTATTTTGTGCATGGGTCTGGATGAAATCGCTGAGAGTGAGGGGCTTGACCGCAGCAATCTGCGCCTTGCGCAAAATCAGGTGGATCTGCTGCAGGCTGTGGCGGCCGTCAACCCGAAAATTGTCGTGGTATTGTACAGCGGCAGCGTAGTCGAAACGCCGTGGCTGGACAACTGCCAAGCCTTGTTGTACGCCGCCTTAGGCGGTCAGGCGGGGGCGGGCGCCGTTGCAGATGCGCTGACCGGCAAGGTCAACCCCTGCGGCAAGCTGGCAGAAACATGGCCGTTGGCCTACGCCGACGTCCCCAGCGCCGCGACTTTGCCACCCGCCGCAAGACTGTGGAGTACCGCGAGGGGCTGTACATCGGCTACCGCTACTTTACCACGGCGGAAAAAGCTGTGCGCTTCCCGTTTGGCTATGGCATGAGCTACACGACGTTTGCGTACAGCGATATGGTCGCCGATGAACAGGGGGTCAGCCTTACCGTAACGAACACCGGCAGTGTGGCAGGAACGGAAATTGTGCAGCTGTATGTTGCTAAAAAGAACAGTGAGCTTTTCCGCCCTGCAAAGGAACTGAAAGGCTTTGCCCGCGTAACGCTTGCCCCCGGTGAGAAACAGCGCATCACCATCATGCTGGACGATAAGGCGTTCCGTTTCTGGAATGTCAAGGCTAACCGCTGGGAAATCGAGGGCGGCGAGTACGAGCTGCTTGTCGGCGCAAGCGTGGAGGACATCCGGCTGTGCGAGAAAATCTCCGTGCATGGAACGGCTACCGTGCATCCGTATGAGGATAGGGACTTGGATTGCTATTATAAGGGCGATGTGCTGCACGTTTCCGATGCAGACTTTGAAAAGCTGTTGGGGCATCCCATCCCGAAAGGCAAAACCAAAATTGACCGCAATCTGACCTTGGGCGAACTGAACCACGCACGCAGCCCGCTGGGCTGGCTTGTCTGGCTTGTGCTGACGATCCTGCTGGATGTCAGCTATAAACGCGGCAAGCCGGACCTGAACATCTTGTTCCAGTACAATATGCCCCTTCGCGCTTGGCAAAGATGACGAACGGCGCCATCAGCATGGGCATGGTGGACGGCATTGTCATGGAATTGCAGGGCTTCTGGATCCTGGGTCTTGTGCGGGTGATTTATGAAGCGATCAAGAATGTGGTGCTGAATGCGCAGATGGAAAAGCGTCTGCGCGGCGCTTGATGGAGGTTGCATTATGCAGTTTTGGAATAATTTTGCGGCAAAACACCCCGCCGCAGCCAAGTGGGTGCGCGAGGGCGGTTTGTTCGTCATCGTGTCGAACCTGATCACCGTGTTCAAGTATCTGCTGCTGCAATTTCTGCCCGCTGCGTTCAGCAGTCTGCCGGTGGTGGATTTCGGCTGGCCCGGCGTGGATGTGACCCTGTTTGGGGAAACCTTCAAGTGGAACATCCTCGGCTACGATGCCGCCCACGGCGGGCTGCCGTACTTCTGCGCGTATATGATCGCCATGGTCATCGGTGAGTGCATCAACTTCCCGATCCAGCGCAATTTCGTGTTCCGCAGTAAGGGCAATTTAGGCAAGCAGATCGCGTGGTATGTGCTGGCTTTCTGCGTCATCACCTGCATCGTCAACTCCATCAACTGCGTATGGGTTGCGTAGCCGGGCTGCTGGTGCCGGACTTATCTATAACATCGGCACGACGGTTTTGAACGGCGGCGTGTCTATGGTCATTTTCTTCTTTGTCAACAAAATCATCTTCTGAAGCGGAAAGTGGATTCTGAAGCCAAAATAACAACATCAAACCAAAATGACAACTAAACGACGCACCTGACCC
>ENA-OUNI01000606-OUNI01000606.1-human-gut-metagenome-genome-assembly--contig:-NODE-606-length-16273-cov-3.252384_pt1 | contig 16273 bp, 15 predicted proteins | sample MGYA00242499_ERZ504580 | MGnify/ENA primary metagenome ERZ504580 (study PRJEB26092, sample SAMD00036315) | human gut metagenome | host: Homo sapiens | study: EMG produced TPA metagenomics assembly of... | reverse complement strand
CTCGTCGTCTCCGGCGGGCACAGCCATTTGGTAGAAGTGCTCGACTACACCCGTTTTTCCGTCGTGGGCCGCACGCGAGATGATGCGGCGGGGGAGGCGCTCGATAAAGCGGCGCGCGCGATGGGCCTGCCGTATCCTGGCGGGCTGAATCTTGACCGCGCGGCACAGGGCGGCGATGTGCATGCCTACCGTTTTCCACACCCACATGTGGATGGCAGCCCCCTTGATTTTAGCTTTTCCGGTCTGAAAACTGCGGTGGTTAACCTGATTCATAATGCGACGCAAAAAGGGGAAAAACTACCTGTGAAGGATTTGGGCGCAAGCTTTCTTTCCGCCGTGGTAGATTGCCTGTGCGACAATACAGAACGGGCGGCCGTTGAGCGTGGGCATCAAAAAATTGTGCTTGCAGGCGGTGTGTCGGCAAACTCGGTTTTGCGCGGGCGGATGGAAGCGCTCTGTGCCCGGCACGGCTGGCGGCTGTTTATGCCGGAAATTTCCCTCTGTGGGGATAATGCTGCCATGGTCGGCGCGCAGGGCTTCTATGAGCTGAGAGCGGGCAATGTGGCGCAAATGGATTTGAATGCTTGCGCGACAATGCCAATTGAGGCCTGAAATCGGCCGTTTTGCGCCTGATTTTGCAGGATTTCCGTCGTAGTTATTCATTTCAACGGAATAATTTGGCCCCTTATGACAAAGATTTAACATTTTAACGATTGATTGTTCACATCTGAGCGTGTATAATAACGAACAGTAGCCTAATAACGGCGGGAACCTTTTCCGCCTTACCCGAAGAAGTGAAAGGAGTTTACTATGATGGACGCACTTACCACGAACAAAAGTGTCCTCAGCTGGATTGAAGATAAGTCAATCTGGTTAAGCCCGACAAGATCGTCTGGATCGACGGCTCCAAGGAGCAGATCGAGGCGCTGCGCGCAGAGGCTTGCTCGACGGGCGAAATGATTAAGCTTAATGAGGAGAAGCTGCCGGATTGCTACCTGCACCGCACCGCTGTCAACGACGTTGCCGTGTGGAAGCCCGCACGCTGATCTGCTCGAAGAAAGAAGAAGACGCCGGCCCAACAACAATTGGATGGATCCGGAAAAAGCCTATAAAATGCTCTATGACATCGCGCGCGATGGCTATAAGGGCCGCACGATGTATGTGATCCCTTATTCGATGGGCCTGTCGGTTCCCCGTTCTCCAAGATCGGCATCGAGCTGACCGACTCGATCTATGTTGTGCTCAACATGTCCATCATGACTCGCGTTGGCAAGAATGTGCTGGAAGCGCTTGGCGACAGCGACGACTGGGTGCGCGGCCTGCACTGCAAGTGCCAGATCGATGAAGAGAAGCGCTATATCTGCCAGTTCCCGGAGGATAACACGATCATCTCCGTTAACTCTGGCTACGGCGGAAACGTGCTGCTCGGCAAGAAGTGCTTTGCACTCCGCATTGCTTCCTACCTTGGCCGCAAAGAGGGCTGGCAGGCAGAGCATATGCTGATCCTCGGCATTGAGAACCCGCAGGGCGAAGTGAAATATATCTGCGCTGCGTTCCCGTCCGCCTGCGGCAAGACCAATCTCGCAATGCTGATCCCGCCGGAGGGATATAAGAAGAAGGGCTATAAGGTCTGGTGCGTGGGCGACGACATCGCTGGATCCGCAAGGGCCCGGATGGCCGCCTGTATGCCATCAACCCGGAGAACGGCTTCTTCGGCGTAGCGCCCGGCACCAACGACAAATCTAACCCCAACGCGCTCGCTTCTACGAAGAAGGGCACGATTTTCACCAATGTGGTGCATAACCTCGATGACAACACCGTATGGTGGGAAGGCCTTGATAAGAATCCGCCGGCGAATGCCGTCGATTGGAAGGGTAATCCCTGGAACGGGCAGACGTCCGACGTCAAGGGCGCGCATCCCAACAGCCGTTTCACTGCTCCCGCTGTGAACTGCCCCTGCATCAGCCCCGAGTTTGAAAATCCGCAGGGCGTGCCGATCTCTGCATTCGTCTTTGGCGGCCGCCGCGCAAAGCTCGCTCCGCTGGTGTATCAATCCCGCGATTGGAACCACGGCGTGTTCGTAGGCTCCATCATGGCTTCTGAAACGACGGCGGCAGCAGCAGGCGCGGTAGGCGTAGTCCGCCGCGACCCGATGGCGATGCTGCCCTTCTGCGGCTATAACATGGCTGACTATTGGCAGCATTGGATCGATATCGGCGCAACGCTCGACGCTGACAAGGCGCCGAAGATCTTCAACGTCAACTGGTTCCGTAAGGATGACGAGGGCAACTTTATGTGGCCAGGCTTCGGTGATAACCTGCGTGTGCTTGAGTGGATCATTAAGCGCTGCGAGGGCAAGGTAGACGCGGTGGAAACCCCGATTGGCTATGTGCCGGATCCGAAGGATATTAACCTCGAAGGCCTTGAGGGCGAAGTGACAATCGACTCCCTGAAGAGCATGCTGGATGTGGATAAGGCGCTTTGGAACGATGAGGCGGAAGGTATTGCCGAATTCTATGCAAAATTTGGCGACAAGGTTCCGGCAGAGCTTCAGAAGGAGCTTGCTAACCTGAAAGAGAATCTCCAGTAATCCTCCGTTTTGAAAAAAGCGAAATAATACGCAAAGGGTCGCCCCAGTTGGGGCGGCCCTTTGCGGCTTTTTCGGGGTGCGAAGCCCGTGTGTAACCACCATGTTTTCAATATGGATTTGTAGCATATTATAATAGCGTGGCGTAGGGCAGATGATTGCCTTGCGCCACGCCTGCTTTAGTTTCGGCCATGCATGACACAAGGAGGAGGTTCTTTTGGTTGCAGCTGCCCAGCTTTCCTGATAAAATAAAGAGAAATATTTGGAGAGGACGATTCGATGAAACAGGCGGTTTTGATTATGGTTGATACGCAGCGGCAAGATATGCTCAGCTGTTATGACGCCGATGCGGCCCCTACGCCCGTGCTTGATGCGCTCGCGCGCGAAGGGATGCAGTTTACCAATGGATACACCTGCCAGCCGGTTTGCGGCCCGGCGCGGTCCGCGATTTTTACAGGGCTTTACCCGCATTCCAACGATGATAGCAAACTCGATGCAACTCGGCGCAAACACCAAAACGGCTGGGGAATGGCTCAGCCGCATGGGATTGAATGCGGCTATATCGGCAAGTGGCATCTCGACGGAGGTGATTATTTCGGCTACGGGAGATGCCCCACGGGCTACAATCCGGCGTATTGGTACGATATGCGCAATTTCCTCGACGAGCTGACCGAGGAAGAGCGGAAAAAGAGCCGCCAGCCGATGCAGACCCGCCTCGACGATCCCAAGGAGGAGGATACCTATGCCCACCGCTGCGCGGACCGTGCCATCCGCTTCCTGGAGGAATTCCGGGAGAAGGATTTCTTCCTGACTCTGTCGCTCGATGAGCCGCATGATCCGAGCGTGTGCCCGCGACGGTTTGTGGAGGCGCTCAAAAAGCAGAAGCTGAAATTTCATAGAACGCCGAATGTAAAATACAAGCTGAAAAACAAGCCTGACCATCAGGCAATCTGGGCGAAGGAGAGCGGCAAGCTCCCCTTCTGGGGCTTGCAAAAGGCGCTACAGCGGGGGATGCTGGCCTGCAACCTTTTTTTGCGACTATGAGATCGGCAGGGTGTTGGATAAGGTGCGGGAGCTGGGGCTCGATCCACTGGTGATTTACACGGCGGATCATGGGGATATGTTCCTCTCGCATGGCATCATGGGCAAAGGCTGCGTGATGTATAACGAGGTCACGCGCGTGCCGTTCCTGATGAAGGGCGGCGGCTTTGCGCAGGGGAAAAATACAACCCCGGTTTCCCACATTGATCTGCTGCCCACTCTGATGGCGCATTTTGGCGTGCAAGTTCCAAAGATGATGCAGGGCAGCCCGCTGCAAGGCATAGGCTGTGATGAAAAGCGCGACATTTTTATTGAATTCACACGCTACGAGGTGGATCACGACGGCTTCATGGGCTTTCAGCCCATCCGCTGCATCTTTGACGGGCGGTATAAGCTGGTGATTAACCTGATGACCTCGGACGAACTCTATGATTTGCAAGAGGACCCCTATGAGCAGGAAAACCTGATTCTGGACAAAGCTTACGCAAAAATCCGCAACAATTTGCATGACAGGCTGATCGAGCAGATGAACGTAACACGGGATGTGTTCCGGGGCTATTACTGGCATTGCCGCCCATGGAGGCCGGAGGTGAAGCCGAGCTTCCGCCATACGGGCTATACCCGGCAGCTGGAGGAAGAGGACTTTACCCAGCTTGATTACAGCACGGGCCTGCCGATGCAGGGCGCAACGAGAGTCAAATAAAAAAGCAAAGAGCCCGCTGCGAAATGCTTTCATTTCGCAGCGGGCTCTTTCACGCGCTCGCAGTAAACGAGATAGCGCTGCCGCGTGGTGGGGTAGGGGTGGCAGGTGACAAGCGTGAGCAGGTCGCGGCCAGGCTGGATCAGCACCTTCTGCATTTCATCCGGCGCGATGATCTCTGTGTCCGTCACCCGGTAGTGCAGCACCTCGCGGAAGTTGGAGAGGGTCACCTCGTCTCCCTCTTCCAGTTGGTCGATATGGAGGAACATCTCCTGTGATGCAAGGCCGCGGTGCGCGGCGATGACAGCGTTGGTATCGGCCCCGCCGATGGGCAGCGAGGTTTGGGAAAGATGCGCAGCCCCTTTGCGCAGGTTTTCACGGCTTGCACCCAGATAGACCGGCAGTTGAACGCCAAGCTTCGGATGGAGAGATAACCCACGATATTATCCGGCAGCCCAAATTGCTTTAAATCAAAGCTCGGCTGCTCATAAGCAAAGGGGTCGGTCAGCTTTTGCCCCTCGCTGTATAGCCGCTTGTTATAGGCCTGCATTTGCCGATAAAGCTCCTCCAGAGATGCATCGGCGGAGGGGTTCGGTTGTGATTGCTCGGAGCCGTAGCGCTGGCTGTCGATCGATTGGAGCATATTGCGCGCCCAATTGCTCAAAACCGGATAGCACACAAGCCCAAGCCCCAACAGGAAGAGCAGAGCCGCGGCGATGCGCAGCCGCTTTTTTTGCGATGCTGTCATGCGCGCGGCCCCTTCCTTTTTTCTTTTTCGCAAGCAGGATGATGCAGAGGGCGAGCAGGCATGCGGCGGCAATGGCGGCCAGAATCCACGGCCAGACGGCTTGTTCTGCCTGTGGCTGCACCTGAACGGCAGCGGCAGGTGCAGCCTCTTCGCCCGGCGGGGGTGTGGCAATTCGATGGCCGCGCACCAAAAGCCGATGCGAGTTGATCATATAGGGCGTGCAGGTCATCAGCGTCACATAATCCTTGCCGGGGACGATCTGCAAATCCGCTAGATTATCCGGCTCGATCACCTTGATTTGATCCACCTCATAGGCGAGCGTTTCATCCAACATATGGATGTAAAATTGGGCGCCCTCCTTGAGCTTTGGCAGCTTGTTGAACAGGGTGGAGGAGGGCAGGCCGCGGTGCCCCATCAGCACCGCATGCGTGCTTTCGCCGCCTATGGGCAGGGAGGAGCTCTCCAGATGGCCCACGCCCATCTCCAAAACCAGGTCGCTGGTGCCGTGATAAATCGGGAGGTTCACGCCAATTTCCGGAATTTCCAGATACCCCATCACATCCTGAAAGGAGAGCAGGCTATAATAGCCTGCGGTGGGCTCCTGCCCATCGGCCTGCGCCGCAGGCTGGGCCAGCTGGCGTTATAGGCCCGTGCTTCCTCTTTCTTTTGTTCCAGCTGCGCGGCGTTTTCCGCTACCTGGCTGCGGTAGTCGGCAATGGCTTTGCTGTGGCTCCAATCCTCTACCTTGCTGCTGACGATGGGGTAGAGGATTAGCCCTAGCCCGATCAGGAAGAGGAGCAGGAAAATGCTGTTTTTCCATTTTTTCATACGCGTTCGCCCTTTGCGTTTTGTTGCAGTGGTTTGGAATGGTTTGTGTGCCGGCGGGGAAGACTGATATCAGCCATTCCGGACGGAAAGCTTCCCCGCACGGCCTCCGCTTGGAAGGCGGCCGGAAATAATATCAATCACTTTCTTTCAATCCACCGCAGGCCGGGCGGTTGAACGGCCGGCCTGCGACTACCTGCGCGATGCTTGCGCGGCTATGATAACGACAAAATTTCAACCCACGCCCCGTCCGGGGCGGCAGAAGGCCGCCTGAAAAGGATTTTTTCTTAGCATTTCTTTCAATCCACACGCTTTCCAGCATGACGGATGGCTTCAAAGGCTGCCGCGCACAAAACGCGGCAGCCTTTTCATGAGAAGCTTACACAGAAGGGAACAGGTCGCATTTGTTCCTGTGCGTTATGTGTTTCGGCTTTTAGGCTTCTGTGGCTTTCTTTTTGCGGGAGCGGATGTATAGCAGCGCCGCAGCGCCCATCAGCGCGATACCGCTGAAGGTGAAGATCAGCGTGCCCATGCCGCCGGTGATCGGGAGGGAAACAAGCGTACTGTTAGCAACCTCTGCTGTATAGACAAACGTGTCTTCCGCTTCGATGTCATCAGCCAGGGTGATATCCTTCACGCCGCCAGCCAGTTTGTAGCCATCCGGAGCCTTGGTCTCGACCAGGTAATAGGTGCCAGCATTCAGGCCAGCAAACGCCTGCTCCAAAGAACCGTCTTTTTCGGTCTTGCCAGTTGCAATTGCATTCTCACCGGCTTTGGCATCCTCTTCGCTGAGATACAGAGCAAACTCTGCACCCGCAAGTTTCTGATCCTTCTGGAGGAATATATACTTATCCACGTCGATGGCATAGAGCGTGGTCTCAGCGATATCGCTCTTGGATTTCTCAGACTCATCATCACGCGCCTGATAGTGAACGGTCGCCGTATTGGTGAACTCACCGGTGGCCGTATTAGCGTTTTTGGTGGAGAAGGTAACCGTTACGTTGCCCGGTCGCAGAGCCGTATAATCCGTAAAGGTAATCGTCATCTCCTGGCCTTCGAAAGCAACCTCATAAGCGCTCTCGTCAAGAACTTTATCATTGTTCTTCACCACGACCGATTCCTGATTGAAGCTCATACGGGCATCTTCAAGCGTATCAGACAGAGAATATGCTTGGTACGTTGCAATGTCGGTCGGAACATAAGCGGTAAATTCCCAGTTTACGACATAACCTGCCGGTGCGGAGGTAACATCCTTCTCAATCGCGGTAACATCGGGATGATCCATATTGCGATCGTTGTCCATCGTTACTGCAACGACTTTATAATTGTTATCTTGTGTAATCGTGAACTCCACCGGAGTGGTATCCAGCGTGTAACCATCGGGAGCCTGTGTCTCAACGAAACGATACTCACCGATGATGAGCCGGACACCTCGATCAGCCAGCGTCGTTTGTTTGAAGGCCCTCTCTAACGACTTTCCACTCGTTGCCAACTTTTCTTTCCAGCTTAAAGACTGCATTTGCCAACTGATTGCCACTGGTGGCATCCGTCTTCGTCAACTGTGCCGCATTCAGGTAGGTTTCATTCTTGACATACACATGCACGTCATAAAGCCAGCCGGTGCCTGCCGGATTTGTCATCGGGACATCCACCAGGAAGGGCCGCGCAGGTTGGTCACCTTATCCGGGTGCTTATCTTCCACAACGAGGTAACGGCCCTGTGTAAAGCTTGCATACTTCATAGTCGAAAATGTAACTTCGCCATTCGGATCGGTTGTACCGGTAAAGGATACAACATCAGGGCCCGTCGGAATCTCCGTGGTAGCAGTATCATTATCTACCTTGTATACCGTGAAGGTCACGTCTGGAAGCGGGTCGCCGTTGGGGTCATCCATGACAGTACCATCGTTCTGGCCATACTGATCTTCCTCTAAGGGAGATTTCATATCCCTCTTGTGAAGGGTAAGGCTAACATCTGCATTCGGGTCCAAAATGGAAGTATCAGTGTCGACCGCCACTACGCCGGTCACGAGCATGGTTGCCGCCATGAGGAGGGCAAGCAGCAGGCAGCCGACTTTTTTCCATGAAAGCTTTTTCATGATGAACTCCTTTCAACTTCTCGTTTGTTTTTTTGCTGCCGGGGTGGCCGGGCGGCAGCCGCCCGGGGTCTTTTATCTGCCGGAGCGATTCCCCCTTTCGCATATTCCTACCCTGCCCGGTGTTATTCCTCCCCCTTTTTGCGCTGCTTGAAATATAAGAGGGCAGCCGCGCTTGCGAGCGCCAGCCCGCCGGCGGAGAACCAGATAGCGCCCATGCCCCCAGCAACGGGCAGCTTCTCTTGCTCTTTATTAGGAATGGTAGCGGCCTCTCCGGTGGCATCCTCCGCATCGCCGGACGCAGCTCGATTTCATCGAGCGTCTCGCCATTGACTTTCATGAAGGTTACCATGCCGGCTTCGACCGTTACTCGAACAGGGTCAGTTGGGAGCTTGTAGCCTGCCGGGGCCTTTACCTCATAGAGCAGGTAGTTTCCAAATGGGATATCCGTGAAGGTGGCATTGCCATCTTGGCCGGTGGATTCGCCGTTATCCTGATAGGTGGGGTAGAGGGGCTTATCCACATTGGAATCCTTCACCCAGTCATCACCAGCAGGCCACAGCTCAAACTTCGCCCCCGCCAGCAGCGTATCATTCGAGTCCGCATCCACCTTGGTGAAGGTGAAGGATGCCACCTTCAGCGCATTGGTAATGGTGACGGTGGTTTGTTTGCTTGCTGTCACTGTGAGCGGAATTTGGCCTACTGCCTTGCCGTCATCGGTGGAAACAGAGTCTTTTTCCGCGTCCTCAATGGCGTATGCTCCTCTGCATATTCGGGGGCGAGATTGACCTCGTCTACTTCAAAAGTAGTGCCCCATGGAAGTGGCATAATATAGATGGTTTCACCCGCCCGCATTTTAACGTAGCCTGATCATCGGCTTGTTTCGGGTTTTCATTATCAATGCCGCCGCCTTGGGTTTGGCCGTAATAGACGCCGCTTGCATAGGGTTCGCCGCCGATCTTGATCGCCACGGTGAATTCGTCATCAGAGCTATGGCCGGGGGCCATTTCTTTTGTGATGACGAGGCTGTTCGCATTTTCAGCGTAAATGGCATTTTCGAAAAGGGCAAAAGGCGCTTCACCGACGATGAGATCGTCTACCCGATGCCCAATCACATTGCCGTGGTCATCGTAAACTTTTGTAACAGTATCCACAGAGGTAATTTCGTATTGGTCTGAATACGCGCCCAGCTCTGTCACTCGGTATTGCGTGGTGGCCTTTACCTTATCCGGAAGCTCCGCATATTGATTGTGCTGCAAGGTGAATTTGCCGTGTGTTGTGCTGCCCTCGCTGATGAGTTCTGCATCCGGAGCGCCAGGCGTACCGCGGTAAATCTTATAGCTGCCGCTATAAGGGCATAGTCGCCATATGGCTGGCCGTCCTTATCCAGCGGTTTCACCTCTACCAAGAAATCAAACTTTGCATCGGAAAAATCAGGAACATTGGCTTTGGTAATTTGTTTGCCACATAGATCGTATCATCCGGGATGGATTGCAGGTTAAATTTGATCTTGCAGTTGGAGCCGCCTGCGCCGCGCTCTAAGTAGTAGTAGTTGAAGGTGTGCGTGGTGTAATCCTTGAAAATCCACTGGCCCTTTTCGTTTTTCTCGAAGTTGTCGCGGAGATATTCATAAGATGCACCGTTGCGCCTCATGATGTTATAAAGGTTTTCTATTTTTTGATTATTGTTAGCTTCGTTTCCATTGACGTGCTCAATATACACCTCGCCGTCTGCAAAGTTGACGCTACCCTCATAGGCGTCGTGGATACCGCCCATATCGAGCACTAAAATGCCGTCGATGAAGAGCCACACATCATCGTCGCCGCGGAACTCAAAGACCATATCCTGCTGCCGGTTGTTCCGGTCGGTGACCTTGCCATTTTTCGGCTGTAGGAATTGAAAATCCATCGTCATGCCGAAGTGGAAGTTTGCATTCCCACGCAAACTGTTTCCACGCTGGTCATCCAAATCATTGAAAGGCAAAAATTTGGGGTCGCTGGGCGCAGTCGCATTTTCCTTATAAGGCACACGATAAACGTTGAAATAATTATTTTCTTCGCGGTCTGTCTTTATGGATGCAAAGTTTTTCTCTGAGTCGTAGTAGTAATAGCCGTCATTATCGAGCTGGAACAGGTAGTTGACGTCCTCATATGCCGTCGTCATCGCATAGTTGAGGTCAGCATTATCAGGGTTAAACAGCTTACTGAAAGATGGATTGCTATTGAAAGTCCACGTCTGTCGGCCAGACTGATACGTTGTTGTCAGCTGGGGGTAGCCATCCTCACCAAGCTCGCCCTGTAGGATGCCCTGATAAACGCCACCGTTGGTCTGTGTGTACGAATTCCAGCCGATATCATTGTTAACGTCAATAGCCCCTGACCCTGTAAATGTAAACCAGTTTCTCCTATTATAGTTAAAAATCCTATTTGCTCTTGAGCCGTCGTAATCAAACAAATTGATATGCACGCCCTTTGAGAGCGTATCTTCAGTCTCAACTGTATCGGGCGTTGCCCTTGGCGCTGCCGCCGCAGCGGCGCTTGCCATGCTCTGCTCCCTGTGGCCTGTGGACGAGGCCTCTGCCCCCTCCGACGGGCGGCGCTTTGCGGGGCAAGATTCTCCGCCGCCAGATTTTCCGTGGCCAGGCTTTCCACGGCAGAGCCGCTTTCCACCGCGCCCCCCGCATAGGCGCTCGTCAACAGCATCGCCGCAATCAGTGCCAGCGCGCAGAGCCTGACCAAAATCCGGCGATGCGGGCCGCTTGATCTTTGCTTGCTCATTTGTTTTTCCTCCTTGCTGTATTTCATGCTACAGTTCCATTTCATTCCTTGTTTTATCTTGATAAAGCGCCTTGTGATCGGGGCTTTTCTGCATATTCGAAAATCCCGTTTCAGCGGATGATCTATAGAAAAGCGGAAAGGGAAGAGGTGTGAAGACCCTTCCGGTGTAACGGACCGGAGACGCACATGGCGTTTTCCGCTTTTCTGGCTGTTCAAAGCAGGGGCGGCAGCGGCAATGCGATGGAAGCATGCCGCTGTGTTTCATGCAGATGTTTTTTTTGGTGGATCGGAATCGTTGCTGTCGATGGAGCGAGCGCACGCAAGATCGCCAACTCTCCCATCTGATACCGTTCCTCCAGAGATCGAAATAAGGCGTCAAATTCTTTTGCAGAAGTATCTTTTGATTGTGTCATAAACTCACCTGCTTTTTTTCGTATGAGTTGTAAACTCAATATACCATGTTTAACCTGTGTTGTCAACGAATATATTAGCGTAAAATTGTGTTTCCGATAATTTTTACTCATGGATTGTGTTATACTAATCCAAAAATCCGCGTAGCAATATCGTTTTCCTTTTGTATGGATTTCACCCTTCTTTTCCATTTTGGTCAAGCGTGATTTCTGGTATGATAGCTTCAAACAAAGTTTGAAGCATTTGGAAAATGTCTGTCGGCGCAAAACGCCTCCTGCCGCGGTGCGGCAACGCCATTTTTGCAGAGGAAGCTTTGTGTGTGGTATGATCATTGGCGGTACGGCCACGGGCGGGTTTGTTACAATCACAGAAGCTATTTGGCTCCGCACAATGTTGGAGGGATGCGGGGCCTGTGGTAGTGCTGCATTTCTATTTTGAAAGAAGGGGTATCAGTTGAAAGACCGTATCAAGGCGATTCGGATCGCTTTAAAGCTGTCACAGAGAGAATTTGGCGAGCGGCTGGGTGTGAGCCGTGATGTTATCAGCAACTTGGAATACGGCAGGGTTCAGCCGAAGGAATTGCTGCTCAGGCATATTTGTGAATTATACAGCGTCAACGAGGAATGGCTATTCCATGGTGAGGGCAGAATGTTCGCAGGCGATTCGTGCCCTGATCAACGGGTAGAGGAAGCGCTTCGTATTTTTAAATCCCTGCGGCCTGCGTTTCAGGATTATGCATTAGAGCAGATCAGGAGCTTGGTGAAGCTACAGGAGAACAACAAGCCGGAACAATAAGCGGCGCCAGAGCGCCTGATGATGCATGAAAAACAGGGCGCTCCCTTTTGACTAAAAGAAGGGAGCGCCCTGCGGCGGTTTGATGCAAGAAGGGAAACGAAAAAACAAGGGGCTGCAAAATGTTTTGCATTTTGCAGCCCCTTGGTTTTTCATGCGATGCGCTTTGCAACAGCTTTTTTTGCTCCTCTATTTCGGAAAGCTTAGCAATAATATTGCGCCTGTGCGTTCCACAGCTCATAATACGCACTGGATGGATCGCGGATCAGCTCCTCGTGCGTGCCAAGCTGAACAAGCTCGCCCTGCTGGAACACCGCGATGTGTTTGCAGAACCGGCAGGAGGATAGGCGATGGGAGATGTAGATCGCCGTTTTATCGCCTACCAGGCGGTTGAATTTGGAATAGATTTCATATTCTGCGATAGGGTCGAGCGCGGCCGTCGGCTCATCAAGCACAATAAACGGCGCGTTTTTATACAGCGCCCTGGCAAGGGCGAGTTTTTGCGCCTCACCGCCGGAAATCTCCACGCCGGTTTCCTCCACATCCTTGTAAAGATAGGTATCAAGCTGCTGCTCCATCCCGCGGACGTCGTCCGCGATGCCCGCTTCCTCCAGACAGGCCCAGACGCGCGCTTCCTCGTATGTATCGGCGACGGAGACATTCTGCGCCAAAGGGAAGGAGAACATGCTGAAATCCTGAAATACCACGGAGAAGAGCTGCCGATAAGCGGCATCGTCATATTCGCGGATATTGACGCCGTTTAAAAGAATTTCGCCCTCCTGTGGGTCGTAGAGGCGGCATAGGAGCTTGATGAAGGTCGTCTTTCCGGAGCCGTTGCGCCCAACGACGGCGAGCTTCTCTCCATTTTCCAGCTTAATAGAGAAATTCTTCAGCGCATAGGTTTCCGATTCCGGGTATTTGAAGCTAACATTGCGGAATTCAATGGAGACCGGCGTATCCATCTGTGGCAGGAGCGTGCCGGCCTGCTTGCCGGATTCGGTGTGGAGGATGTCAAAATAATAATCGAGTGTGGGGATAATCTGCGGGATTTGCCCGGTGGTGTTTGCAATGGCGGTAACGCCCTGCACCACCTGCATGAAGCTGCCCGTATAGCATACGAGGCTGCCAATGCTGAATAGGCCGATGAGCCCCTTGAGCCCGATAAAAAGGTAGATGCCGAAGCCGATCACCGCGCCGATGATTGCGATCAGGGAGCTGGATTTGGCGCTGTTGGCGGCGATTTTTTTCTGGATAGCAATCCCCTCGTTGAGCAGCTGCTGCGTGGCGTCCTTTTCAATAATCAGCTGCTCCTGATAGGTGCGGATCTCTTTGCCGGTTTTATAGTCGGCTATCATTTCTGTGTAATAGTCGTATAACCGATCGAGCCCCATATACTGCTCGCTCAAACGGAACCATTCCTTGCTGATTTTGCGGCTGATGATCAGGATGATCCCCACCGCGACCCCAATGGCGGCGAAGAGGGCAACCGCAAACCATGGCGATTCTACAAAGGTTTCGCCGCCCTTGAAGCTGATTTTGAGCAGGGGGAAGAGCAAAACCAGGGCAAACGCCAGAGTGGTTGCGCCCGATACCCAATGGGAGAGCATCCAGCTCAGGCGGTAAAGGGAAGATCCTGCTTTATCCATCGCCTCCTGATGCTTATGCAACAGGGTTTGAAAGCGGGGCTTTCCAGTTTTTCATAATCCAGCGTATAGAGCTTGCGGATGACCTCGCCGCGTTCCTTATTATAGAGAAGGCCGCGCGACATATAGTAACGGTTCTCCAGCGTGCGGGAGGTAATGAACAGGAACAGATTGATCGCCAGCGCCAGGGCAACGAATAGGATCAGGGTTTTCATCTCCCGTGTGGTGGAAAGAATATCGATGATCCGGGAGGAAAATAAAGGTTTACAAAGGGAAGTGCGGCTTTGGTAACGCCGCTTGTCAGCGTCAGCGGGATCAGCTGCGGCTCAAGCCGATGGATTTCCCGGAAGCCTCTCCCGATTTTTTGGAGTGTGGTCATCGCTTTCATATTAATCATTATTCCTTTCCGGCTGTTTTGTGCGGTTTTGCAAAGCAATTGCCGCCGCTGTTTTTGCGGCAAAGGCACAAAACTTCAAGTTTGAAAGTTTACTTTCAAACTATGGCCTCCTCTCGTTCGGCCTGCGCGGTATGTTCTTCTTTATAGTAATGGCTTTGAATTTGGAACATGCGCCAATAGGCGCCGTGCATCGCCATCAGCTCCTCATGGGTGCCCATTTCAGCAATCCGGCCGTCTGCGATGAAAAGGATCCGGTCGCAGAAGCGGGTGGAAGAAAGCCGGTGAGAAATGAAGAAAGAGGTTTTATTGCTTGTCAGCGCATTGTATTTTTGATAGAGTTCATTTTCTGCAATCGGGTCGAGCGCCGCGGTGGGCTCATCGAGCACGAGCACCGGCGCGTCGTGATAAAGGGCGCGCGCAAGCAGGAGCTTTTGCTGCTCGCCGCCGGAAAGATTCACGGCGTTTTTATGCACTTGCTTGACCATTTGTGTTTTGCCCTTTTCCGGAAGTTGCTCAATACGCTCCCATATCCCGGCTTGCTTGAGCACAAGCGTGAGCCGGCCATAATCGATCTCTTCCTCTTCGCACAAGCATACATTCCGATCGATGGACATCGGCAGGAAGTTATAATCTTGATATACGGCGGAGAACAAGGAATAGTAGGCGTCCCGCCCGTAGTCGGAGGAGGGGATTCCATTTACTAACACGCGGCCGTTCGTCGGCTGGTAAAAACCGCACAGGATTTTGATACAGGTGGTTTTGCCAGCGCCATTTTCACCAACGATGGCAATCTTTTCACCCGGCTGGACAGTAAAGCTCATTTGCTTAAGCGTTAGGCTTTTGCTGCCTGATAGCGGAAGTCCACGTTTTCAAAGGTGATGGAGCAGGGCTGCGCCCCTTTGGCGGGCAGGGCAGAGGCGCTTTGCAGCCGTGGGCGGTCCGGCATTTCTAGAAACGCGCGAAAGTGGTCGCATTCCGTGGCCACCATATCAAGATTTTGAAGCTGCTGTGTGATGCCGAGAATCCATGCCGCAAATCCTGTGACAATGCCGAAATAGAAGATAAAGTCGGAAACACCCATTGTTCCTGCTAAAACACTGCCGATCAGATAGATGTAGGCCACTGCTTCGCGCAGCATGGAGAGCAGCGCACGGCCCGCGCTGAACGTGAACACCTGCCGCGTATATTTGCCGATCACTTTGGTGTAGGTAGCAGTCAACTGCGCAAGGATGAGCAAAAACCAATCTCCGGCGCCATAGAGCGGATATCCTTGCCGGCGGAGAAGTTGTGCGCGTTTTTATAAAGGTAATCAAACCGGACCAAAGGGGATTGTTTTTTTGCGCGTATCCAGTTCCGCTTGGCAGTGTAGCGCACTAGGAAGAACTCCCCGACGCATGTAACAGCAATCAACAGGAGCATCGTGGGGCGCAGCGCGGAAAGAACCGCGAGGTAGGAGACGATACCGGTGGCATTGGCGCAGAGGCTCACGATAATTTCATACAATGCCTGGCTATCGGAATAACGCCCATACAGCGCAAACCCACGGCCGCGTTCGAATTTTTCCCTGCCTTCCATACTTTCCATGTTTTCATAATCGGCCGTCATAGCCTTGCGAAAGGTGAGGATACTGTAGCGGATCGCTGCCGCTTGGGCGACGCCGGTCATTTTGCCCTGTAGAAACGGATCGATCCAGCTCAGTGCAGCGACCAGAGCCGACATGACTGCAATCAGCCCGATCATGGTGGGAACCGATACATTCTGTGTAATGCAGTCGATCATTAATTTGGGGATGAGTGCCGTAAGCATCGGCAACAACACCAATGCTGGAACACGCAGCGCACAGAACCATATGCTTTTTCGATCCCATTCCCACCAATTGTGCAGCATATACCGCACATTTTCTCGCGAGGAATGCAATTTTTTCTCCACTGGATGCGCCTCCTTAGGATTCAATTTGCAACAATACGAAGAACCGAACATTCGTATCATAGCGTATAGAATATAAAAAGTCAAGTAAATTTAACCAATAATTTAAAACTATTGTTAATAAAATAAATCAATTGATTAAATAATTGACAAACATGATAAAAAATCGAACAACTCTAGATGTTGCGAATTGAATTTTTAATCATAATTATAAAAAATAGCTGGTAGCTATATAAATAATTATATTATATATTTATGAGATGACGATATTAGGAAGGTTGGATTTGTTACTCGCTGCGCTTCGTAATAAAAAAATAGCCGGTAGTTAACT
>ENA-OUNI01000605-OUNI01000605.1-human-gut-metagenome-genome-assembly--contig:-NODE-605-length-16282-cov-2.032436_pt1 | contig 16282 bp, 14 predicted proteins | sample MGYA00242499_ERZ504580 | MGnify/ENA primary metagenome ERZ504580 (study PRJEB26092, sample SAMD00036315) | human gut metagenome | host: Homo sapiens | study: EMG produced TPA metagenomics assembly of... | reverse complement strand
CCTGCGACCAGTGTATGCTGGTGGTAACGGTGAATTATCCGGAAACCTCCACTACATTCATCGACCGTTTTCTGGCATCGGCGAGGCATACCGTGTACCCGTTAATATCATCTTCAATAAAGCAGACGCTTACAACGAAGACGAGCTTCGCTACCTGAACGGACTTATCAATCTTTATACTACCATCGGTACCCTTGTTTCAAGATATCCGCCAAAACCGGTGAGGGAGTCGACACTATAAAAGAAAAACTCAAAGGGAAAATAAACGCTCTTCTCCGGACATTCCGGAGTAGGTAAATCCACCCTTATCAATGCCATCCTTCCGGAACTGGATATCAAAACCGGCGCAATCTCCGCCTATCACAACAAAGGCATGCACACCACTACTTTTTCCGAGATGTTTCCCGTGCCGGGTGACGGCTACATTATCGACACACCGGGCATCAAAGGCTTTGGAACATTCGACATGGAGGAAGAAGAAATAGGGCATTACTTTCCGGAATATTCAAGGCTTCCGCCGACTGCCGCTATAACAACTGTACCCACCGCCACGAACCGGGCTGCGCCGTGCGCGAAGCGGTAGAGCAACATTACATCAGCGAATCCCGCTACGCCTCTTACCTGAACATGCTGGAAGATAAGGAAGAAGGCAAATACAGGGCAGCATACTAAGAGAATAATAAAGTGGCAGGTTTGCCTTACCGTTCTATTACCCTATCACTTTTATTAACTTTTCCCGTTTTAAACCTTCGGGTATATTTTCCGTCAAAATCTATGGCTAAATATACTACTAATACTACAACATGAATAAAAAAGTGAAATGGGGCATCATCATATTCATTGGTGCCGGACTGATAGGCGGAGGCATTTATTCCCAGCTTCCCAAGACAAACGAAGAATTGGCAGCTGCCGACAAGGTAATGACCGGTAAACGTGGCGGCAAAAAGGTGCTGAACGTAAATGCCCGAATAATCAAACCGCAACTGTTGAAAGACGAAATACAAATCAGCGGCAGCCTGCTGCCTGATGAGGAAGTAGACCTTTCATTCGAGACATCCGGCAAGATTATCGAAATAAACTTTGAAGAAGGCAGCTTCGTGAAGAAAGGGCAATTGCTCGCCAAAGTAAACGACCGCCCTCTTCAGGCACAATTACAAAGACTGGTATCACAGTTGAAACTGGCGGAAGACCGCGTGTTCCGTCAAAATGCGTTGCTGGAAAGAGATGCCGTCAGTAAGGAAGCATACGAACAGGTAAAAACCGAACTGGCAACCCTGAATGCCGACATCGACCTGATAGAGTCCAACATTGCACAAACCGAACTTCGCGCTCCCTTTGACGGAGTGATCGGTCTGCGGCAGGTCAGTGTCGGGACATACGCGTCTCCCTCCACCATTGTAGCCAAGCTCACCAAACTTTCTCCGCTGAAAGTAGAGTTTGCAGTACCCGAACGCTATGCCAATGACGTAAAGACAGGTGCGGGACTGGACTTCACGCTCGAAGGCAAGCTAAACACTTTCCATGCCACCGTCTATGCACGCGAATCAAAGATAGACCCCACGACCCATACACTGACTATCCGTGCGCTCTATCCCAATGCCAACAGCGCCGTACTGCCGGGCCGTTATGCCAGTATCAAGCTGAATAAGGACGAAATACAAAACGCACTTGCCGTACCCTCCGAGGCCATCGTTCCGGAAATGGGCAAGGATAAGATTTTCCTTTATAAATCAGGAAAAGCACAACCGGTAGAGATTACTACCGGCATTCGGACGGAAGCCGAAGTGCAAGTATTGCAAGGCTGAACATAGGCGATACAATCATTACTTCGGGAACCTTGCAGCTCCGCACAGGACTGCCCGTGACATTGGACAACATTAACTGAGTACGAAATTTTATAAAGTATAAGGTATAAAGTATGAGCTATGGCAAGTCTATGCCGGCATATGTAACTCATAATCCGTACATTATACTTTATATTCCAGACTTTGCACTTTATACCTTAATACTTCATACTTTACGCTTCATATCATGAATATATCCGAATTAAGTATACGGCGACCGGTACTCTCTACGGTATTGACACTGATTATCCTACTCTTCGGTTTCATCGGGTACAACTATCTCGGTGTCCGCGAGTATCCGTCGGTGGACAATCCCATCATTTCCGTATCCTGCTCCTACCCCGGAGCAAACGCCGACGTTATTGAGAACCAGATTACAGAACCGCTGGAGCAGAATATCAACGGTATCCCCGGCATTCGTTCACTCTCCAGTGTCAGCCAACAGGGCTCGTCACGTATTACGGTAGAATTCGAACTTTCCGTAGACCTGGAGACAGCCGCCAACGATGTACGTGACAAAGTGTCGCGCGCCCAGCGTTACCTGCCACGCGACTGCGACCCGCCAACCGTATCCAAAGCCGATGCAGACGCCATGCCTATCCTCATGGTTGCTTTGCAAAGCGACAAACGCTCGCTGCTGGAACTCAGCGAAATAGCCGACCTCACCGTAAAAGAGCAACTGCAAACAATCTCCGATGTGAGCAGTGTAAGCATTTGGGGAGAGAAACGTTATTCCATGCGCTTGTGGCTCGACCCTATCAAGATGTCCGGTTACGGTATTACCCCCATCGACGTAAAGAATGCGGTAGACAATGAGAATGTGGAACTCCCCTCGGGCAGCATCGAGGGAAACACCATCGAACTGACTATCCGCACACTCGGGTTGATGCATACGGCAGAGGAATTCAATAATCTCATCCTGAAAGAGGACGGCAACCGTATTGTCCGGTTCAGCGACATAGGCCGCGCCGAACTCGGTCCGGCGGACATCAAAAGCTATATGAAGATGAATGGCGTGCCTATGGTAGGCATCGTAGTAATTCCGCAACCGGGCGCCAACCACATCCAAATAGCCGATGCCGTGTACGAGCGAATGGAGTACATGAAGAAAGACCTGCCGGAAGACGTACATTACTCCTACGGCTTCGACAACACCAAATTCATCCGTGCCTCCATCGATGAAGTAAAGCAGACCGTATACGAGGCCTTCGTCCTTGTCATCATCATCATCTTCCTGTTCCTTCGCGACTGGCGCGTCACCCTGGTTCCGTGTATCGTAATTCCCGTATCATTAATCGGAGCATTCTTCGTTATGTACCTGGCAGGATTCTCCATCAACGTACTCTCCATGCTTGCCATTGTACTTGCCGTGGGACTTGTGGTTGATGATGCCATTGTAATGACGGAGAACATCTACGTCCGCATCGAAAAAGGAATGCCCCCGAAAGAGGCCGGTATCGAGGGAGCCAAAGAAATCTTCTTTGCCGTAATCTCTACCACCATTACGCTGGTAGCGGTATTCTTTCCCATCGTATTTATGGACGGTATGACGGGACGTCTGTTCCGTGAGTTCAGTATCGTAGTATCCGGTTCGGTCATCATCTCCTCTTTTGCCGCACTGACCTTTACGCCGATGCTGGCTACCAAGCTGCTGATAAAGAGAGAGAAGCAAAGCTGGTTCTACCGTAAGACCGAACCGTTCTTTGAAGGACTGAATAACCTTTACAGCCGTTCTTTGGCAGCCTTCCTGCGCAAACGCTGGATTGCACTTCCTTTCACTGCGGCAACCATTCTCATTATCGGCTTTCTTTGGAACATATCCCTGCGGAAATGGCGCCGCTGGAAGACCGTTGCAAATCAGCATCAACACGCGCGGAGCCGAAGGTGTTACCTACGAATACATCCGCGACTACACGGAAGATATCAATCAGCTTGTCGACTCCATCGTCCCCGATGCCGAAGCGGTAACCGCCCGCGTATCCAGCGGTAGCGGTAACGTACGCATCACCCTGAAAGACATGCAGGACCGTGACTACACGCAAATGGAAGTGGCGGAAAAGCTGTCGAAAGCTGTACAGAAAAAGACCATGGCACGCTCTTTTGTACAACAGTCCTCATCCTTCGGCGGACGGCGCGGCGGTATGCCCGTACAGTATGTGTTGCAAGCCACCAACATTGAGAAATTGCAGGAAGTGCTGCCCAAGTTCATGGCAAAGGTATATGAGAATCCGGTATTCCAGATGGCGGACGTAGACCTGAAGTTCAGCAAGCCGGAAGCCCGCATCAACATCAACCGCGACAAGGCAAGCATCATGGGGGTCAGCACCCGCAACATCGCCCAGACACTGCAATACGGTCTGAGCGGCCAGCGTATGGGCTACTTCTATATGAATGGAAAGCAATACGAGATATTGGGAGAAATCAACCGTCAGCAACGCAACAAGCCTGCCGACCTGAAAGGTATCTACATCCGTAGCGACAAGGGAGACATGGTACAGCTCGACAACCTGATAGAGCTGACAAACGGCATTGCCCCGCCCAAGTTGTATCGCTATAACCGTTTCGTGTCCGCTACTATTTCCGCCGGACTTGCCGACGGCAAGACCATCGGGCAAGGTCTGGACGAAATGGACAAGATTGCCAAAGAAACATTGGACGATACTTTCCGCACCGCCCTCACCGGTGACTCAAAAGAGTACCGCGAAAGTTCTTCCAGTCTGATGTTCGCTTTCATCCTGGCCATCCTGCTTATCTACCTGATTCTTGCCGCCCAATTCGAAGTTTCAAGGACCCGCTGATTATCATGCTGACCGTGCCCCTTGCCATTGCGGGCGCACTGGTATTCATGTATTTCGGCGGCATCACGATGAATATATTCAGCCAAATCGGTATCATCATGCTGATTGGGCTGGTGGCAAAGAACGGTATCCTGATTGTAGAGTTCGCCAACCAGAAGCAGGAAACCGGCGAGGACAAGATGCAAGCCATCAAGGATGCCGCCCTGCAACGTCTGCGCCCTATCCTGATGACGAGCGCTTCTACCGTACTGGGACTGATACCGCTGGCATTCGCCACGGGCGAAGGTGTAACCAACGCATCGCCATGGGTACGGCCGTAGTAGGCGGTATGCTTGTGTCTACATTGCTTACGATGTACATCGTCCCCGCTATTTATAGTTATGTATCTACCAACCGAAGTAAACTGAAGAACGAATGAAACGTACGCTTTTATCTTTCCTGATCATTCTGTGCACCGCGCTTGCCGTCCAGGCACAGCCAGCACCTGTCTATACCCTGAAATCCTGTCTGGAACAGGGACTGCTGAACAACTATTCCCTGCGTATCACCCGTAACGAACAGCAAGTAAGCAAGAACAATGCCACCCTTGCCAATGCCGGCTACCTGCCCACGCTCGACTTGTCTGCCGGCTATAAAGGTACTTTGGACAATACCGAAACCAAGCTGCGCACCACCGGTGAAACCACCAAAGAAAACGGCGTGTTCGACCAGACCGTCGATGCCGGCATCAACCTGAGCTGGACAATCTTCGACGGCTTCAACATCACCGCCAACTACCAAAAGCTGAAAGAACTGGAACGCCAGGGCGAAACCAACACCCGTATCGCCATAGAAGACCTCATTGCCAACATCGCCGCCGAGTACTACAACTACGTGCAGCACACCATCCGTCTGAAAAACTTCCGCTACGCTGTATCGCTCTCCAAAGAGCGCCTGCGCATCGTAGAGGAACGGTATCACATCGGTAACTTCTCCCGCCTGGACTACCAGCAGGCCAAAGTAGACTTCAATGCCGACAGTGCGCAATACATGAAACAACAGGAATTACTGCATACCTCGCGTATCCAACTGAACGAGCTGATGGCAAGTGAAGACGTAGACCGCCCTTTCATCGTTGAAGACAGCCTCATCAATGTCAGCGCCAAACTGAATTTCGATGAACTCTGGAATGCCACCTTGCAAGCCAACGCCGCCTTACTGAAAGCCGAACAGAACAATACGCTGGCACGGCTGGACTATAAAAAAGCCAGTTCCCGCGACTACCCGTACGTAAAGATGAATGGCGGCTACGGCTATACCCTCAACAAATATGATATTTCCGCCAACAGCCGCCGCAGCAACCTCGGGCTGAACTTCGGCGTCACCGTAGGTTTCAATCTCTTTGACGGTAACCGCCGCCGCGAACTCCGCAATGCACGCATTGCCGTACAAAACGCCCGTTTGGAACGCGAGCAACTGGAACAAGCCCTGCGCGCCGACTTGAGCAACCTATGGCAAGCCTACCAGAACAATCTCCAGATGCTGAAGCTGGAACGACAGAACCTCGTTGCAGCCAAAGAGAACCATGAGATTGCCATGGAACGCTATATGCTCGGCAACCTCTCCGGTATCGAGATGCGCGAAGCGCAAAAGAGCCTGCTGGATGCCGAGGAGCGTATCCTATCGGCAGAGTACGACACCAAATTGTGCGAAATATCCCTGCTGCAAATCAGCGGAAGAGTAGAACAGTATTTGGAATAGACATACCGTATAAATCACAATTTTTACTCCCTTAAAAACAAATATTGCCATCTTCTCTTCAAACTTTTCCCTACTTTTGTTCGTAAAGAGAAACCAAAAACAATACCAATATGAAACGAACAATCTTTCTGTGCATTGCTTGCCTTGTTTACAGGCGCCAATGCACAGAAAACAACCGACTACAAAGAGAAACATCCTTATAAGGATTGGGTAAAGCTGGCCCCTAAATTGGACGATGCCTTCTTCACGACTCCCGAAGCTGTCCGTATTGCCGACAACGTACTGCTCTACCAGCAAACAACCGGTGGCTGGCCCAAAAACATCTATATGCCCGCCGAACTGACAGCCGATGAGTACCAGAAAGCCCTTGCCGACAAAGATAACGTCAACCAAAGCACCATCGACAACAATGCCACAAGCACAGAGATACGCTACCTTTCCCGCATCTACCTTGCCACCGGCATAGAGAAATACAAAGACGCTGCCTTAGAAGGCATACGCTACCTACTGAAAGCGCAATACCCCAACGGCGGCTGGCCTCAGTTCTGGCCGCGCCCCAAAGGTTATTATACCCACATCACCTACAACGACAATGCAATGGTGAACGTCATGAACCTGTTGCGTGATGTGTACAACAAGAAAGCCCCGTACACCTATGTACCGGATACCCTTTGCCAACGCGCCCGTATCGCATTCGACAAAGGTGTGGAGTGCATTCTCAACACTCAGGTAAAACAAAACGGCAAACTGACTGTGTGGTGCGCCCAGCACGATGAACACACCCTTGCCCCTGCCAAAGCACGCGCCTACGAACTTCCCTCGCTCAGCGGCGCCGAATCGGACAATATCGTCCTGCTGCTGATGTCCATCCCCGCCCCCTCACCCCGGATTATCGCTTCTGTAGAAGCAGCCGTCAGTTGGTTCAAGGCAAACATGATTACGGGCATCATGCGTAAGGACTTTACCAACAGTGAAGGCAAGAAAGACTACCGGATGGTTCCTTGCCCGCAGGATGACTATCCTTGCCCCGTATTTTGGGCACGTTTCTATACCCTTGAAGACAACCGCCCTTTCTTCTGCGACCGCGACGGAGTGAAGAAGTACGATATTTCCGAGATAGGGTATGAGCGCCGCAACGGCTATAGCTGGTATAACAATGCCGGATTGAAAGTGCTGAAAAAGTACGAACAGTGGAAAAAACAGATAAAAGATTAACGGCAACATTAAAAAGGAAATTCCATTACCTGCCTTATATTCCACCGGTCATCATACAAAAAGCCGCTCGAGGAGAGTTTCCTGAGCGGCTTTTATATCATATTCGGGATTATCCGTTATTTACTGCAATTCCACGGTTTCAATTGTTTGAAGAAGTCATTACCCTTGTCATCCACCAGGATAAATGCCGGGAAATCTTCCACTTCAATCTTCCAGATAGCTTCCATACCGAGTTCGGGATATTCCACACATTCGATGCTCTTAATATTGTTTTGCGCCAAGATAGCGGCAGGACCGCCGATAGAGCCGAGATAGAAACCGCCGTACTTCTTGCAGGCATCCGTAACCTGCTGGCTGCGGTTACCTTTGGCAAGCATAATCATGCTTCCGCCGTGACTCTGGAAGAGGTCTACGTACGGGTCCATACGTCCGGCAGTTGTCGGGCCCATCGAACCGCAAGCCATTCCCTGCGGAGTTTTGGCAGGACCGGCATAGTAGATAGGATGGTCTTTGATATACTGCGGCAAATCCTCACCGCGGTCCAAACGTTCTTTCAGCTTGGCATGAGCAATGTCACGGCCTACGATGATAGTGCCGTTCAGAGACAGGCGGGTGGAAACCGGATACTTAGTCAGCTCTTTCAGGATATTTTCCATCGGTTGGTTCAAATCAATCTTCACCACATCACCCTCACCGGCTTTACGGAGTTCGGCAGGAATCAGTTCACCCGGATTGCTGTCGAGCTTTTCAATCCAGATACCGTCCTTGTTGATTTTACACTTGATGTTACGGTCGGCAGAGCAGGAAACGCCCAAGCCTACCGGACAGGAAGCACCGTGACGCGGCAGACGGATAATACGTATATCATGAGCCAGATACTTACCTCCGAACTGTGCACCAAGACCAATTCTGTGAGCTTCTTTCAGCACTTCTTTCTCCAGTTCTACATCACGGAATGCACGGCCGAATTCGTTACCCGTAGTCGGCAGGTTGTCGTAGAAATGAGTGGAAGCCAGTTTCACAGTCAGCAGGTTTTTCTCGCAGATGTACCGCCGATAACGAATGCGATATGATAAGGCGGACATGCAGCCGTACCCAACGTTTTGATTTTCTCAATAAGGAAAGGCACAAGTGTACCGGGATTCAGAATAGCTTTCGTTTCTTGATAGAGATAAGTCTTGTTGGCAGAACCGCCGCCTTTGGTCACACAAAGGAACTCGTACTCCATGCCCTCGGTAGCCTCGATATCAATCTGTGCCGGAAGGTTACACTTCGTATTTACCTCATCGTACATCGTAAGAGGAGCATTTTGAGAATAGCGCAGGTTCTCTTCGGTATAGGTCTTGTACACACCCAGTGAGAGAGCTTCTTCATCACAATAGCCCGTCCATACCTGCTGTCCTTTTTCACCGTGGATAATGGCAGTACCCGTATCCTGGCAGAAAGGCAGCACGCCTTTCGAGGCAACTTCAGCATTACGCAGGAAAGTCAGTGCCACATACTTATCATTGTCACTTGCCTCAGAGTCACTCAAAATTTTAGCAACCTGCTCGTTGTGCGAACGACGCAACATGAACGAAACGTCACGGAAAGCGGCATTGGCCATTGCAGTCAAGCCTTCTTTTTCAATCTTCAGGATAGGTTTTCCTTCAAACTCGCTTACAGACACATAGTCTTTGGTAAGCAGATAATACTCAGTCGTATCCTTACCCTTTTCGAACATGGGCTGATACTTGAACGGAGGTGTTGTTGCCATAATTACTTGTTCATTTAGTTTAAAAGTGATTTCGTAACAGCAAAGGTAAGAAGTAATCTTGAAATATTTCTTTAATTAGAAAGAAAAAACGAGATTGAAACCTAATACTTCAACCCCGCTTTCTCTATTTTAATCATATAAAACGAATGGATTTGCCATCCCTCCGCCTCATCTTCATTGTACTTTTTGCATACGTCCTATCAGCTCATCGCCCAATGCGGCCTTCACGTCAATGTGTTTGAGAACGGCCGTTACGAACGGATTGTTTTCAAAGTCACCACGTACCTGCTCGAAATCAAGTTCTTTTTCAAGACGTGAACCATCCGCACCAAAACCGGTCATGGAAGCCAGAGAAAATTCCTTTTTGGCATCCTCATAAACCATGCGGTCCAGACCAACAACAGCTTCTTTCCATTTCTCGACAATATGAATTATATCCTCTGCAGTCATATTTTCCGGAGCAATGCCATAGAATTCTTCCAACTTCTCATAAGCCATGTCCACTCGTAGGTATAATAATTCCGGTGCATCCGCTCAAACTCGGCATTGATATGCTTCAAACGGTTAATCGCACCCGACTCTATGCCGTCTATCAAGCATCAATCTCACTTTTGGGAGCTATCAGTCCGGAAATATCCACCCATTCGCCGCTACCGATAGATGTATCGGGCTTCAACCGGGCACGAATCTCTTCATTGCTATGAAAACCGATACCTTCCAAACGTTTGATAACCGAATTGCCAAGAAACTTGTGAATGGCTATCTCATAAAAGCGGATACCTTTCACCAAAGCCGAGTTGCGTATCTTGGCACTGTGAAAAGAATAAATATCGGAAGTTCGCCGGAGGCATAACGCAGATTCTTTAAAGTCTCCCGTCCCTTGAACATCTTCTGTACGGTATAGGGACTCAACAGATTGTAGTTAATGAAGTCCAGTTTGTTGGTATCGGTACGCTGGTCGCGCCGGGGCCATTTTTGCGCATCACGGATATACCCACACTGCGCAGATTGACGCCGGGCACAAGATATGTCGTATTGTTCTGTTCTATCAGATAAGAGAACGGCAGGTTGGAAGTATCGGAATGGTTGACGTGACGTCCCATAACCAGAGAGAACGCCCCCACCCTTGCGGGCCACAGGATATAGGAATCGGAAGTGGTTTTGGCTCCGCGCTCCAACGTACCCTGATGGATAGGACCGAGCTTATACATGTGATTACTTTGATTGGAACCGGAACCGGCATTCATAAAGGAAAACATACCGGCTATAAGCAAGGTGGATTTGTGATGTGTCACCGTATAAGTCCGGCAAAAATAGCACACGCTTCACCGTTTTCTCCCTGGCAGTTACTGAAAAACAAAGAGTCTGAGGCAGAGTAGTTATGTCCCAGTTTGCAAGCCTGCCTACAAAGCAACGGGTAAGCATGGCTCCATCATCCACATGCGAACCGGACGATATGATAAAATTATCGCAAATAACGCCGTGCCCGATATGTACAGGCGCGTTCTCGTTACTGTTGACACTTCCGTTGTACAGACGACACGTACCACAAATGTGGCAATAGTCGCCAATGCGGACATTCTTGATAGAGCCGGTATTGAGTATCATTACATGGCTACCGATAGAACCGGTAGCGGAAGCATGCTTATTGGAATAGAAATCGGTAATTTCCTTCATCCGCGCAATCAGTTCCGGACGGTGACGGTACAGCGCCATGATATAGGCCTGATGGGCAGAAAGTTTGTCACTGATAAGCACTTCGCGCCCGCCGGTCTCGTTCAAGACAGACACTTCCACACTGTTACCGAACCTGGACAATCCGTCTACAAGAATAATGTCTACATTCTCGATAAAAGTATCATGCCCTATTTCATAATTGGCAATGTAGTTTTGGATATTCTCGATGCAGCAATTATCACCCACCGTTACATTGTGAAGCGTTACATGCCGCAAACCGGAATGTTTCTTTATTCCACCCGGCAAAGTAAATTCAGAATGGAATACCCCCAAACGCACCTCACCCGAAAAACGGGTATGATGTACGAATTCCGTTGAAAACTCTTCTGCAACGGTTACTTTCCCCCAATCATCTGCCAGACACGACTGGCTCTTCAACCGAAGAACTTCGTCTTCGGTCAAGTTTCTGTAAGTCATAATATTCAAATTAAAAATGAAGAATCAATCTTCATTGAATTAACTTCCTCTTCATCGTAGGTCTGATAAAGAAAGTCATTATAGGGGTACTTCTGCACATGCAGTTCTTTTACACGCCGGTAAACCACACTCTTCAGTTCCTCTACATTGATACGTTCGCGGGCAGAGATGAAAAGGCAATTGTCTTCCAACTTCGCCATCCACGTCTTCATCAGTTCTTCGAGTGTTAAGTTTTCTTTGGTTCTGGGGGTAAGGTCGTCGTCCGCTTTCGCCACATAGGTGTAAGCGTCTATTTTATTGAATACAAGTATCATGGGCTTACCGGATGCACCGATGTCCGCCAATGTCTTGTTCACCACTTCTATCTGCTCTTCAAAATCGGGGTGGGAAATATCTACGATGTGCAACAACAGGTCGGCTTCGCGCACCTCGTCCAACGTCGATTTAAAAGAGTCTACCAAATCGGTGGGCAACTTGCGGATAAATCCTACCGTATCCGACAGCAGAAACGGCAGGTTCTCGATGATAACCTTGCGCACCGTAGTGTCCAACGTGGCAAACAGCTTATTCTCCGCAAACACTTCGCTCTTGGAAAGCAACGTCATCAGAGTAGATTTACCGACATTGGTATATCCTACCAATGCCACACGAATAAGACGACCGCGATTCTTGCGCTGGGTGGCTTTCTGCTTGTCAATCTCCGCCAGACGCTCTTTCAGCAATGACATACGGTTCAGGATGATACGGCGGTCCATTTCCAACTGCGTCTCACCCGGTCCGCGCAGACCCACGGAACCTTTACCGCCACCGGCTCCCGAACCGCCTCCCTGACGTTCCAAGTGTGTCCATAAACGTTGCAGACGGGGAAGCATATATTTGTACTGCGCCAATTCAACCTGAGTTTCGCATTGGCAGTCTGTGCACGCATGGCAAAGATGTCGAGGATGAGTGAGGTACGGTCCAATATCTTTATTTTCAGTTCAGCCTCGATATTGCGTATCTGCTTTGCCGAGAGCTCATCATCGAAAATCACCATACCGATTTCGCGCTCGGCTTCTTCTTCGCTGCGGATATATTCTTTTATTTCTTCCAGTTTACCCTTGCCGACGTATGTCACGGAGTTTGCCTGGTCTAACTTCTGAGTAAATCTTTTCACTACTTCCGCCCCGCTGTCTCAGCCAAGAATGCCAGCTCGTCGAGGTATTCGTTCGTCTTACGCTCATCCTGAGTTTTGTGATAAGACCTACCAATACTGCGGTTTCGACCTGCGCTTCGGAAATTACAAATTCTTTCATTCTACTTTATACCTTATTATATATATGTACCTTTATTATATATTATATGTGCCGGCAAATATAAGAAAAAACAAAACCATTCTCATAGTGTTCATTCCCATTTTTAATAATAAGGATACGGATTCCTGTCGTAAACCATCGAGCACCGTCAGATACCACAAAACGGAAAGCGGATGTGCCAGCCCATACCTTCCGGTCTTTCGGCCCTGCACACCCGCCTTAATTATTTACGGATATTCCGTTTATTTCATTTCGATAGCGCTGTTATAATCGCTTTCACGGTTCGGAAGAATCCATTTCCAGAATTCCGATACATAGTTGCTATCTTTAAATCCGAATGTTCCGCTAATATACGAACTGTAATTACCGTCTTCCTTAAAAGAGTTACGAACCACTGGATCGCCCCAACGTTTGCAGTCATACCAACTGAAACCTTCGCCCCATAACTCCAGACGACGATATTTCTTAATCTCTTTCAGTAAATCCTCACCGGTAGCCGTACACGTATACTGAGGGTCACGGCCGCTGTTTTTATTCAATTCAACCAAGCTGTTTTGTGCAGCAGTCGGGTCTAAACTCAGATAATAATTAGCTTCCGCCTCAATCAACAACATCTCCGAAGCACGGAAAATGGGCTGACAACCTACAGCCGGCTGTGCCGTAGCCTGGAATTTCAGGCTGGCATAAGCATATGCCTGCGGTGAAGCAGAGGCTACCGTCCCCTTTACATACTTATTGGCTTTCGCAGAAGCGGCCTTGCCCTCCGCTGTACTGTTAAATTTATTGGCATTACGGCTTTCAGTACTTACAACATCCAAGAATGTTTTACTTCCATCTTCCGGCAAGAATGTAGATTCCGTCAAGAACAATCCTTTACGAATATCGCTGTCGGCAAAAGACTCAACTAAATCACGATTGATACATACATTGATATTTTGCTGCGCATAGTAACCGTTACAAGCCATGAAGAGCTGCCATCCATAATACCAGATAGTTTCGGAAGCATCATTGTACACACCCCAAATCCACTCACTGCTGGGAGTGCAGAAACCGCTATAATATGTATTCGTGTCCATCAAGGGGAAATTTGCACGCGCCAAAGCCGCATGTTCCTTGGCCACGGCATAATCCTGACGTGTTAAAGCAGCACGGGCATAAATGGCATGAGCCACCGGAGCATCCGGGAAACTGATATTAGAGGTAGCATCCCAGTAAATGTCATCGCGGGTAAGTCCGGAAACCTCATATAATCTAAGGGCTTCATCAAGATCATCATAAACCTGCTTATAGGTTTCGGCCAATGTAGACAACTTCAAATCTGTCTCTTCACCAGCTTCGGCCACTTCCTTAATGCGCAGTACCACACCATCGGTAGCACCATCATTACTACGTGCCCAAGGCTCACAATATAATTCAGCCAAACGGAAGAAAGAATAAGCACGGAATGTAAGCGCCTCGGCTTTCAAGAAGTCTTTCTCCTCTTGCGAACCTTCTGCTTTATCAATACGATTGATTACCGCATTGGCATTTCCGATAATCAGATAATAGTAATACCAGGGGTAAGAATCATAGATAGAGCTGCTGCTCTGGGTTATGGTAGACTGGTTGTTCATCAGCCGGAGACCATCCCGGTGCCGATATAAGGGAAGTTGAAATCCTGACCGGGATATTCGCCATAAAGCAACTTCATAGTACCTTCACCGTTGAAGTTTTGTCCATAATAGGCATGTTGCTGAACCATTGTCCTGCAAATACCGTTGATAACAAGTTTTGCATTATCCGTTGTAGAGAAAATCACATCTCCCCCCGCAGTCTGCGTGGAGTCTGTATTGAGCCAACTGTCCGAGCAAGAGGTAAATCCCAACAGACAGCCGAGTCCTAATATCATTACGTTCTTGAATGTATATTTCATAATCTGTTTCATTTTAGAAGTTTAAATTAAGTCCGAGCGTAAACACACGTGCTGCAACGAATGTATTATCTTGAGAACCGCTGAAGCTATATTGAGGATTCCATACCCTTACGCGCCGTAAAAGTAGCCGCATTTTCAATGGAGCCGTAAACGCTCAATCCACCCAATCCCCATTTTGTAACGACTTTCTTTGGGAAAGAATAGTTCAGATTGATATTTTTGATGACAAAATAAGAAGCATCCGTCAGCCAGCGTGAACTTGCACCATAAGAAGTAGAAGCCAAGCTTGAAAGGTCGAACTGAGGCGTACCGTTCGGATTCAAACGATTGGGAGAATCTTCGGTCATACCTTCCGGAGCAGCTTGCCAGCCATTCAGCACATCCTTATGCAAGGCTCCCGGACCATTAGTCGTAGTATACATTAATCCTTGATAATTATAATCATATACTTTCCGCCCAATGAATATGTACAGAGTACGGAAAGTGTCAGGTCTTCCATGTCAAAGAGGTATTGATACTTCCATATACATCGGGCAGTGCACTGCTTGCCATTCTTTTTCGGCATATGATGTATTGTACACGTAGTTTTTACCGTTGATAGTAACATACTCATCTTGAGCTTTCAAAGCATTGATTGTACTTTCACCCAGCTGTGAGTTTGCATTATAAAGCGCACGTCCGTTCATTTGGTCTACTCCGGCATAAGTATAAGTATAGAATTCATAGATGCTGTGTCCTTCACTGTAGTTCTGTGTTCCATGCAGAATGTCTTTACCGCCGGGCAATTTTGTAATTTCGTTATGGATAGTAGTCAGGTTCAAACCGATATTCCACTTCCAATCTTTAGTCCGGATGGCATCTACATCCATAGCAACTTCAAGACCGGTATTGCGAACACTACCTATGTTAGCAAAATATTGTGACATTCCGGACGGCGTCTCGTCAGAAGTGGCAAACCAGTCGGTTGCACCGGCAGAAAGCGGATTGTAAACCGTGAAAAGCAAATCTTTAGATGTTTTATTGAAGAAATCCAAAGAGAAATTAAAACGGTTGAACAAACGACCTTCCAACGCGATATCCAATGAACCGGAAGTTCCCATTTCAAGTTCTTATTAGGTATCTGAATTTTATAGAACGCACCGATACCGGCATTGACATCCGAATAGAACAGTTCCTTATAAGCATAATAATCGGCACCGGCATCATTACCAACTTCACCGTAAGAAACACGGAACTTCAGATTATCAATCCATGTAAGGTCTTTCATGAACTTCTCCTGAGAGATAATCCAGCTTGCACCCAGCGACCAGAAATTACCCCACGGATCGGAGAAACGTGAAGAACCGTCGCGACGATAAGATGCCGAGAAGAAATATTTATTCTGATAATCATATAACGCTTGCGTCAGATAACCCACCAATGCATAGTCGATGCGATATCCCGAACCTCCGGTCAGCTGTGAACCGACTACCAATTCCGGCATATCAGGCTGCGCCATTTTGGAACGTGATGCCGTCAGTTCATCGTAGCGGTAAGAATAAGCCTCCACACCGGCAAGAACATTAAAA
>ENA-OUNI01000604-OUNI01000604.1-human-gut-metagenome-genome-assembly--contig:-NODE-604-length-16316-cov-4.205510_pt1 | contig 16316 bp, 18 predicted proteins | sample MGYA00242499_ERZ504580 | MGnify/ENA primary metagenome ERZ504580 (study PRJEB26092, sample SAMD00036315) | human gut metagenome | host: Homo sapiens | study: EMG produced TPA metagenomics assembly of... | reverse complement strand
TTATTGCCCGATTTTTTTTATATCTTTGCAGAATAATTGAGAACATTGTTATTATGACAAAGGCGAACAAGGTTTTATTTATAACCCAAGAAATTACCCCTTACGTTTCAGAATCCGAAATGTCCCTCGTAGGCAGAAACCTACCTCAGGCTATTCAAGAAAAAGGCAGAGAAATCAGAACGTTTATGCCCAAATGGGGAAATATCAACGAACGCAGAAACCAGCTGCATGAGGTGATACGACTCTCCGGCATGAACCTCATCATTGACGATACCGATCACCCGCTCATCATCAAGGTTGCCTCTATCCAGTCTGCACGTATGCAAGTATACTTCATCGACAACGATGACTACTTCCAGAACCGCTTGCAGGTAACAGACGAAAATGGTGAAGAGTATGAAGACAATGATGCCCGTGCCATCTTCTATGCCCGTGGCGTACTGGAAACGGTGAAGAAACTGCGTTGGTGTCCCGACATCATCCACTGCCACGGCTGGATGACCGCTTTAGCGCCTCTGTACATCAAAAAAGCCTATAAAGACGAACCTTCCTTCAGAGATGCCAAGGTCATATTTTCCCTTTATGAAGATGACTTCAAACAACCTTTCCACGCAGACTTCTCTAACAAGCTATTGTTGAAAGGCATCGCCAAGAAAGATATTGCAGGATTGAAGGAACCCATTGACTACACAGCACTTTGCAAACTGGCTGCTGACTTCTCCGACGGCATTATCCAGCAAAGCGAACACGTCAATGAGGAAGTACTGAACTATGCCCGCGAATCCGGAAAACCGGTATTGGAATATCAATCTCCCGAAAACTTTGCTGAAGCCTGCAACGACTTCTACGACAAGGTATGGGAAACAGAACAAAAATAAAATTGATTTAGACAGTTAAAACTATGAAAGTAAGATATCTGGGAACATTGCTTTTGGCAGTCCTGACTTTCTTTGGATGCGATGACAACACCGGAACATTAGGTCTGGGTATGTTGCCCGATTCTGACGGCATGTCAGCGCATACTACTACTTTTAATGTAACAACACGTTCATTTGCCGTTGATTCCGTATTTGCCAAAACGAGTACCGGCTATATAGGCAAGTTTTCCGACCCGGAATTCGGTTATTACGAAACAAGTTTCCTTACGGAGCTGAACTGTACGGAAAACTTCTCCCTTCCGGAAGTGTATAAAGTGACCGAACGGGACAGTGAAGGAAATCCAATCAAGGCAACTGGTACAATGACTGCCGACTCGGTAGTTTCAGTGCAACTGGCAGTCTATTATTCCAGTTGGTTCGGCGACTCCCTGAATGCATGCCGGATGAGTATCTATGAACTGGACAAGAAGCTGGACAAAAATCGCTATACCAATATCAATCCAGAAGAATACTACAACAAGTACGACCCCAAGTCCCTGCTCGGACGTAAGGCTTATTCAGCTTTCGATACGTCTGTTCCGGATTCTGTGAGATTTGAAAAGGACAATAATGGTTATTATACTTTCTATCCCAATGTGACGTTCCCATTGGACAAGAAAACTTTCGGCGAAGACAGAATATTGAAGGTTTATCGCGAGCATCCCGAATACTTTAAAGACGCCGCAACTTTCATAGACAAGATTTTCAAAGGAGTATATGTAAAGAGCGATTACGGAGATGGAACCATCCTCTATGTGGATTATGTGGCTTTGAATATGCAATTCCGTTTCCACTACGTAAATGATACTACCGGTGTAGCACTGAAGAAAAAAGATGGTACAGACTCTTTGTTCTATAGCATGCAGACTGTATTTGCCTCTACCAAAGAGGTTATCCAGCAAACCAGTTCCTGAATTCAGATTTGATAAAGGAAAAGGCTGCCGAACCTCAGCACACTTACATTAAATCTCCTGCCGGTATCTTCACCGAGCTATCATGCCATACGATTCAATATACAACAAACTGACCAATGACACCCTGAATGCCGTGAAACTGACTTTCACGAATTACAATATAAACAGTGACTACAAATATAGCATGAGTGCTCCTAATGACGTGCTGTTGATACGTAAGCAGGAGTTGAAGAGCTTCTTTGAAGAGAACAAAGTCAGGGATAATATTACCTCATTTACAACCACCCACAATGCATTTGCTACCAATCAATATGTATTCAGCAACATAGCCCGGTTGGTTACCACTTGCATCAACGAAAAACAAGCTGCCAAGAAAGCCGCCAAAGAAAAGGCCGGCAGTTCTTGGAATGAGACAGAGTGGGAAAAAACTTGGAACAAAGAAAATGAAGACTGGGATAAGGTATTGCTGATTCCGGTTTCCATTACCTATGACAGCAGTACAAGCAGCAGCGGCAACAAAACCATAACCGGTATCCAAAACGACCTCAAGCCGGGATATGCCAAACTAAAAGGCGGCCGAAAGAGAATGCAAAAGGCGAAGTGGAATCTCCGCTGAAAATAGAAGTTACATACACCAGTTTCAACAAGTAACTGACAGATATTCCATAAAAAAGCCTTCCGCTCATTGTAGAGCGGAAGCTTTTTTGATTGATGGGACAAGCTGCCGATATTATTCAGCAGCCTTTTTAGTTGTTTTCTTTGCAGCAGGCTTTTTGGCAGGAGCCTTGGCCTTTGCCGGTTTTTCTGCGGCAGATTTAGCTGTAGCCTTGCTCTCTTTCTTTTCTGCAGCCTTTATCTTCTCCAACTTGGCCTGTGCTTTCTCCAATTCCTTATGCAGTTCCTCTATCTCGGCACCTTGGTTCTGGATAGTGGTCAGCAATGCATTCAGTTCTTCGTTATCTATATCCACCGGATAGAGAGAATCGACACGTTTGATAAAGTCACCAAGAATATTCATATAATTGGTAAAAGCATCAAAAGGAGATTCATAAATGCCACGGTTCAAGCCGACACCGCTTTGCTTGGTAGTCATGAAACGGAAGTTGTTACTTGCCTGCAGATAATCCCAGTCCTGCTTGATACGGCGGTCATCACAAAGATGGACACGTTCGGCAACACTATACAACTTGTTGAATGCTTCACGCTGCATCACGTTACCCAGCCAACAGCTGGTATCTCTTTCTTCGTCCACCCAAGACATCGGATATGGAACGTCCAACTGGGAAACAGATTTCAGTTTGGTAACGATTTCCGTCGGTGTGGAGAAAGTAATCCCCTTTTCCTTGGCACAGTATGGAAGAGCCTTCAGGAATTCCAGAATATTGGAAGACAACGGCTGTGCCATGCCCAGAGCAGAGAGCTCCATAAAGATGTTGATGACCTGCTCTTCCTGCGGCAGAGCGTCAATCCAGTTGATGTACTTGTCGGCAAACAAAGGATACTCGTTCCACTCGGAGTTGGAGAAGCGCAGGCTGATGTCGTCAGACAGCTTAAAGTCACGCAACAGTAACTTCAAGTTAGGATTCATAGAGCAATGGTATACATAGTGCGGACTCTTCCAACCCAGAACATGCTTGGCTCCTTCCGTCAGCATACCCTTGAATCCCAAAGCTGCCACCATCGCACCAATCTCATCATTATAAATCAGGCTGGAATTACGGAACACCTTCGGCGCCTTACCGAACATTTGTTTCATTTTAGCGCTCTGACGCATCACCTCTTCCTTGAAGCAATCCTCGTTGGCCAGAGAAGAAAGGCCATGGGAATAAGGCTCGGCAAGGAACTCACAGCAACCGGTATCATTTAGCTGGTGCAACAAGTCGATGACAGCCGGTGCATATATTTCCAACTGCTCCAGCGCAACCCCCGAGATGGAGAAAGCCACTTTAAACGCACCTCCGGAATTCTTCACCATTTCAATCAAGGTGTTCAATGCCGGGATATAAGAGCGTTCGGCTACATCATTGATACTGGTTTCATTGGCATAATCATCGTAGTAATAATGATCGGTACCTATATCAAAGAAACGGTAACGTTTCAGATGAATGATTTGATGTATTTCAAAATAAAGACAGATAGTTCTCATTTCTATTATTGTTTTTGTTATTTACCATAGTTTCTTAACACATCCTCGTAGAGGGCGCGGATTCTCAAGCTACTTTTTCCCACGTGATTCCATCCACTTCCTTCTTGCCTTCCTCCTGCAGATATTGGAAGAGAGCAGGATTGGTGCAGAGGGAATAAATGGCATCGGCCATTGCATGAATGTCCCAATAATCGGTCTTAATGACCTTATCAAGAATTTCACCGCATCCCGACTGCTTGGAAATGATGGAAGGAGTCCCACACTGCATGGCTTCCAGCGGAGCGATACCGAAAGGCTCGGAAACGGAAGGCATAACGAATACATCACTGTTCTTGTAAACCTCATATACCTGCTTTCCCTTCATGAAGCCCGGGAAGTGGAACCGGTCGGCGATGCCCCGCTCGGCTGCCAGATTAATCATGGCATCCATCATATCTCCCGAACCGGCCATCACAAAGCGGATGTTGCGGGCACGCTGCAATACCAGCGAAGCTGCTTCCACAAAGTATTCCGGCCCCTTCTGCATGGTGATACGGCCCAGGAATGTCACAATCTTCTCTTTGGAATGGTCGGGACGTGGAATGTCCTGGTATTCCTGCGAGAGAGGATAGACGGCATTGTGCATGGCAAACACCTTCTTGGGGTTCTGATGGTACTGCTCAATAACCGTGCGGCGGGTCAGTTCGGACACGCACATGATGCAGTCGGCATAATCCATACCGTTCTTCTCCATAGAATAGACGGTAGGATTGACTTTTCCGCGCGAACGGTCAAAGTCCGTAGCATGGACATGGATACAGAGCGGCTTTCCGCTCACCATCTTGGCATGCACTCCGGCAGGATACGTCAGCCAGTCGTGGGCATGAATAATATCAAATTCCTGCTGGCGAGCCACTACTCCGGCAATCACCGAGAAGTTGTTTATCTCTTCGTGCAGGTTGCCGGGATAACCGCCGGCAAAGTCCATGCAGCCTATGTCATTGACGTGCATATAAGAGAAATCCGAATAAATATGGTCGCGGAAAGAATAATAATCTTCCGGCGTCATGTTGCGCGTCAGCCTCGACTTCAAATAATTGTAATCGACATCACGCCACACGATAGGCACCTGGTTCATGCCCACTATCTTCAAGAAGTCCTCTTCTTCGCCCGTCGGCTTGGGCATGCAGAAAGTAGTTTCCACATCACCCTGCAAACTCAATCCCTTAGTTATTCCATAAGAAGCAACCGCAAGACCACCATATATTTTGGGAGGAAATTCCCATCCAAACATTAAAACTTTCATCTTCGTTCCTCCTTTTATAAATTATACTTAGACAATAACTTCAAGATACGCAGGATTTCCGCCGTATTCATGGCAAATGACACCGCCCCTCTTCCAACAAACGGAGGATTACCATCGAAGAGTTCGGGCAATGCGCCAATACAGTGGGAAGTCATTCATCTTCCATACCGATGAGGTATCTCTCTACAAACGACACGCCACTCACTTTATAGATACGCAGATATGCTTCCATGTAGAAACCCATCAGCCACGGCCATGCCGTACCTTGATGATAGGCATAGTCTCTTTGAATCTGAGGACCTACATAATTCGGATTGTATCCGCCACTCTTGGGGCTCAGTGTACGCAAGCCCTTCGGAGTCAACAGTTCTTTCGTCACAATATCGAGTACCTGTTTCTTCTGGGCCCTATCCAACGGAGAATAGTCAAAGGCAACGGTAAATATCATGTTGGGACGTACGCTCCAGTCCATCATATAACCATCCACATAGTCAAACAGATAGCCATACTCATTGCGGAAGATGTCTACGAAAGACTTTCCGGTGATTTCTGCCTGAGCGTCCAGTGTATCGGCAAGAATTTCATTGCCCCCCTCCCGAACCATATCGGCTACAAAACGCAGGGCATTGTACCACAGTGCATTCACTTCTACAATGTAGCCCGTACGCGGAATAACCGGGCGGCCATTGGCGGTAGAGTTCATCCAGGTAACCGCTTTCTCGGTGCCATTGGTATACAACAGTCCGTTTTCGTGCAGGAAGAGATTGTCATGCCTGCGTTCACGGATATAGTCAACAATCTCCTCGAGAAGATTACCGTACATCTGCCGGCAATTTTCACGCGAAGTCTCCTTGGCATACTGCTGTAAAGCCAGACAGCCACAGCAGCACATCCGGATGCTCCATCTCGTATATCTTATAGGAGGAAGGTTCTCCATTGATAAACTCACGGATAGCCTTTTCGGCTGTTTTCATCACGTCTTCAAATTCATCTTGCTCGCCTAAGGCCAAAGTAAGACCCGGCAGGGAGATGAACAAGTCACGGGCACGACACTTGAACCAGGGATAGCCTGCAAGCACATAATGCTCCTCGCCCTGCTTGTTGTGGAACTGGTGCGCCGAGTTTTTCAGACAGTGGTAGAAACTGTCACGCGGAGTGCGGTCGGCCACCTCGGACTCAAAAGTCTGCTTCAGCTTGCGGGGAGAAATCTCGGAGATACCGGCGGAGAAGACAACGCTTTCCCCTTTCTTTATATCCACTTCAAAATATCCCGGCACATAAAGGTCTTCGTTGAAGTCATATCCGCGTTCCTGTTCTTTGGGATACTCGATACCACGATACCAGTCAGGCTGGAAGTGGAACTCATTCTTTTTGTTGAGCTGCATGAACAACTCCGGATAACCGGGATACATGCAGGTTTTAATGCCATTCTCTACCAACTGGTAGTCGCGGCTTGCCTGCGCATTTTCGTGCGTGTACTCGCGCACACTGCGGAATGCCAGGAAAGGGCGGAAACGAAGTGTGGTTGCCGAATGGGCATCGACCAAGGTATAACGAATCAGAATCCGATTTTCATGGTGTACGAAAATCTTTTCCTTACGAAGGATGACGCCTCCTACACGATAGGTAGTTGTGGGGATATTTTCACAGTCAAACTCTCGGATATACTTGTGCCCGTTAGGACTGAAGTGGTTTCCTTGATACTTATGCAACCCCAGGTTGAACTCCGCACCGTGCTGAATTACAGTTTCATCCAAAGAAGACAGCAGCACATGGTTTCATCATCGAGGTTGGGGACCGGTATCACCAACAGACCGTGATATTTGCGTGTGTTACAATCTACAATTGTTGTACAATGATAGGCTCCCGACCTATTCGTCCGCAATATCTCCCTTGGCAAAGATTCTTGCAGATTAATCATCAGGGTCTTGTCAAATCGTAAATAACTCATAGTTGTGCATTATTTAAAGGTTAATTATTTCGGTATATGCGCTACAAGCCATGTAGCGATGCCCAAAAATACGAATTAAAGCTTATAGGCAAAATAAAAAGTCAGTTTTTTTCGGTTTTCGTCAAATATTCCGTAGTATTGTACAAAAATAGCAATCACTGTACGAAATATGAAGCATGATATACGCAGAATGGCATTGGCGGCGGTTATACCCCTATTCCTGCTATTCATTTTATACATTTTAAAGTTTTTGGAGACAGGCATGGATTGGAACTTCACACGACTGGGAGTATATCCGATGGAACAGCGGGGCGTGTTCGGAATTTTCGCACATCCACTGGTACACAGCAGTTTCAAGCATCTGTTCGCCAATACGATTCCACTCTTTTTCCTGATGTGGTGTCTGTTCTATTTCTACCGGCATATAGCCCCCTACATCTTCTTTGCCATTTGGATAGGATGCGGTGCGCTTACCTTTCTTATAGGGAAACCGGGATGGCATATCGGAGCCAGCGGCATCATATACGGACTGGCTTTCTTTCTGTTCTTCAGCGGCATTCTGCGCAAACATGTACCGCTTATCGCCATTTCACTGTTGATAACGTTCCTATATGGCGGCCTGGTATGGAATATGTTCCCACAATTTGCCAAAGCCACCACTTCCTGGGAAGGACACCTTAGCGGAGCCATAGCAGGCACGCTATGCGCCATAGGCTTTATGGGATACGGTCCCCAACGGCCCGATCCGTTTGCCGGAGAGGAAGACGAGGAGGAAGACGAAGATGAGGAAAACAATGAGGATGAGGACGATAAGAAGGAAGAGGAGAAGGATGAGGATTCGTCTACAAGGATTGAATAGCACGTTTAAGAAACAATAAAAAAACAAAAAGAGGGGCAAAGAGTTTACAGTACACCTTGATAATATCTACTTTTGTTTCAAAACAAGAAGAAAAAGCATTATGAATACAATGTTTGATACATTACTGCAACTGCCACTCTTTCAAGGACTCGCACAAGAAGACTTTACCAATATCCTGGGGAAAGTCAAGCTGAGCTTTACAAAGCATAAAGCCGGCGAAGTTATCGTGAAAGCCGGTGACACATGCAGTCAACTGATATTCGTATTGAAAGGTGAAATCTCCTCATGTACTTCATCTGCGAATACATCATACAGCTTCACGGAATATTTTCAGGCACCTTACGTCATCGAGCCACAATCTCTGTTCGGGATGAGCACCTCCTACGTCTCAGCCTATACCGCCCAAACCGAGACCCACACAGTGAGCATCAGCAAGGCTTTCGTCATGAGCGAATTGTTCAAATATGACATATTCCGCCTGAATTACATGAATATCATCAGCAACCGCGCCCAAAGCCTGAACAGCCGTCTTTGGGCAGAAAGCACCGACAACTTGAGAAACGTATCGGCAACTTTATCCTGACACATATCGAACGTCCGTCAGGCAGGAAAATACTGAAAATAAAAATGGAAGAATTGGCTCAGGTGGTCAATGATACCCGTATGGGAGTATCGAGAGCGTTGAACAGCATGCAGGAGAAAGGCCTGCTCGAACTGCACAGAGGCGAGATGATGATTCCCGACGCAAAAAAGCTATTATAGGCCACCTGAACCGGAATTTCCTACAACACCTTGTCTATCGCTTTCTTTATCAAGGCTTCCATCACTTTATACCCTTCCAGAGTGGGGTGTACCCCATCCCGGGTATACGAGAAGTTCAAAGCCTTATTGTCGCCTTCCACCATCTCACTGTAATAGTCGACATAAGGAATCTTGTTTTCCTGGGCATACTTCCGGATTCTGGCATTCAGCTGCATTATCTTTTGCGGAGCATCCTTCACCGAAGGATTCCAGCCAAAGGCAGCGGCAGGCAACACAGACGTCAAAATCACCTTTATCTTATTGGCCCGTGCCAGCTCTACCATAGACACTATATTTCCAAAAGTGTATTCTTCATTATAAGCGCCTGCATTTTCCGCAATGTCATTGGTACCTGCATTTATCACGACCAGCGCCGGAGCAAGCTTGATGACATCTTCGCGAAAACGGAGCAGGAAATGGGAAGAAGTCTGCCCGCCTATACCACGGCCCACATAACCGTTGTCTTCAAAGAAAGCGGCATCGTTTGCCACCCATCCTTCCGTGATGGAGTTGCCCATAAAAACCACCCGGTCCTTCTGTTTTCCCTTCCGTACCAGTTCCTTGTTTGCCTCTGCATAGCGTTTCAAATTTCCCCAGTCCTGCTTCTGTGCGTCAGAGGCTACCCAGGGGATGCACAAAAAGACAGCAATCATACATAAAAGTTTCATTGTTCTATTCTTTGTTGTTTTGTTATAAAAAAAACAGCCCCACCGTTTTTAAGGTGAGGCTATCATTATCATTGGTCAATCTCACTCCCACTCGATAGTCGCATTGGGTTTCGGAGACATATCATAACAAACGCGATTGACGGTTTTCACTTCCTTGAGAATACGGTCGGTAATCTTCATTAGGATGGGCCAGTCCACCGGCTCGATGGTTGCGGTCATGGCGTCCACCGTATTGACGGCACGGATAATGACGGGCCAGTCGAACGAACGTGCATTGTCGCGTACACCCACAGATTTGAAATCGGGCACCACAGTGAAATACTGCCATACCTTCTTATCCAGGCCTGCCAGTTGGAATTCCTCACGCAGAATGGCATCCGACTCGCGTACAGCCTCCAAGCGGTCGCGGGTAATGGCTCCCAGACAACGCACTCCCAATCCGGGACCGGGGAACGGCTGACGGTAAACCATCTCGTACGGCAATCCAAGCTCTACACCGCATGCACGCACCTCGTCCTTGAACAGTTGGCGCAACGGCTCCACCAATTCAAACTGCAAATCCTCGGGCAGACCGCCCACGTTGTGATGGGACTTCACCATCTTGGCTGTCTTTGTGCCACTCTCTACAATATCGGGATAGATGGTACCTTGTCCCAGGAAGTCGATGCCGTCCAATTTACGAGCTTCTTCCTCAAAGACGCGGATAAACTCGCCGCCGATAATCTTGCGCTTCCGTTCGGGGTCGGCAACGTTTTCCAACTTGGAGAGGAAACGGTCTGTGGCATCCACATATATCAAGTTAGCTTTCAGCTCCTTGCCAAAGATTTCCACCACGCTTCCGATTCGCCCTTACGCATCAGCCGTGGTTCACGTGTACGCAAACCAGCTTGTCGCCGATGGCTTTCAGCAGCAAAGCGGCCACTACGGAGCTATCCACACCACCGGACAGTGCCAGCAGCACCTTACGGTCACCCACCTGACGACGTATCAACTCCACCTGGTCGTTGACGAAATTCGTCATGTTCCAGTTCGCCTCAGCCTTGCAAGTATCGAATACGAAAGATTTCACAGCCTCCTTGATGGCTTCCACATCATCCGTAAACTGCGGCAGCTTCACTTCGCACAGCGCCTTGTCGTGTCCGGCAGCCATTACGGGGAATCCCGCTTCGTAAATCTCGGGCAACACGTCGATGGACACCCCGTCAACCACATTGTTGGGGCCGCCGTTGATGATGATCTTCACATTCGGCAAGGCCTTCAGTTCGGCGGCAGTAATGTCGTGCGGGTAGATTTCGCTATATACTCCCAACGCACGAATCGCCCGGGCAAGCACTGTGTTCTCATGGCTTCCCAAATCCAGAATCACAATCATATCCTGCTTCATTCTTCTATATTGTTTTTAAGTTAATAATTTCAGTCGGTCTTATTCCCATTCTATTGTGCTGGGTGGTTTTGAAGAGATGTCATAGGTCACGCGGTTCACACCTTTCACCTTATTTATAATGTCGTTGGACACCTTACCCAGGAATTCGTAGGGCAGATGCGCCCAGTCGGCTGTCATGGCATCGGTGGAAGTAACGGCACGCAAGGCCACTGCACGTTCATAGGTGCGTTCGTCACCCATCACGCCCACACTCTGTACGGGCAGAAGAATGACGCCCGCCTGCCAGACCTGATGGTAGAGCGATGTCTCGTTGCCGTCGGCATCCTGCACTTTCCAGTCACGCAAGCCCTGAATGAAAATATCGTCGGCTTCCTGCAAAGTATGCACCTTCTCCGGTGTTATATCCCCCAGGATGCGGACAGCCAGTCCCGGACCGGGGAAAGGATGACGGGTAATCAAATGTTCGGGCATTCCCAATTCGCGTCCCACGCGGCGTACTTCGTCCTTGAACAGCCACTGCAACGGTTCGCACAGACGGAGGTTCATCTCCTCGGGCAGACCGCCCACGTTGTGATGGCTCTTGATGGTCTTGCCCGTAATGTTCAGGCTCTCGATGCGGTCGGGATAAATGGTGCCTTGTGCCAACCAACGGGCATCGGTTATCTTGTGCGCTTCGGCATCGAAGACCTCGATAAAATCGCGGCCGATGATTTTACGCTTTTGCTCAGGCTCGGTCACTCCCTCCAAATCCTTGAAGAACTTCTCGCTGGCATCCACGCCAATCACGTTCAGTCCCAGGCATTCGTAGTCGTGCATCACATTCTTGAACTCATTCTTGCGAAGCAGTCCGTGGTCCACAAAGATACAGGTCAAGTTCTTGCCGATGGCACGATGCAGCAACACGGCGGCTACCGAAGAATCCACACCGCCACTCAGTCCCAGGATAACTCGGTCGTTGCCAAGCTGCTCCTTCAGTTCGGCCACAGTAGTATCTACAAACGATGCGGCGCTCCAGCTCTGGCTGCAACCGCATACGTCCACCACGAAGTTGCGCAGCATCTGCGTACCGTCCTCGCTATGAAATACTTCCGGATGGAACTGCACTCCCCACATCTCCTCGCCGGACACCTGGTAAGCGGCAATCGCCACCTTGTCCGTAGAAGCTATAGTCTTGAAGTTATCGGGAATGGCGGTAATCGTGTCTCCGTGGCTCATCCACACCTGGCTATTTTCCCTTACCCCCTTGAAAAGGACGTTCTCCGAATCGAAGGAACCGAGATGGGCACGTCCGTACTCGCGGGTACCGGCGGGTTCCACCCGTCCACCGTTGCTGTAGGAGATAAACTGCGCACCGTAGCAGATACCCAGAATGGGGTATTTTCCACGAATCCCGCTCAAATCTACCTTGAATGCACTCTTATCATAAACAGAAAAGGGGCTACCCGAAAGGATAACTCCTTTTACACTCTCATCTCCGTGTGGAAATTTGTTGTAAGGTACAATCTCGCAATAGACATTCAGTTCGCGCAGCCGGCGGCCGATGAGCTGCGTGGTTTGCGAACCGAAATCAAGAATAATAATCTTCTCTTGCATATAAATCCGTATAGACTTTAATAAATGATTTGCAAAAGTAGAAAAAGTAAAGGAATTATCAGGGATAATGTGACAGAAAAACGTTTTTTTTTTTCAAAAAACAGCTTTAAATTCAGGCTAGAACTATCCACAAGGATACTAAAAGCTATTCTTACCACAACCGTGCTGTTTTCTTACCACAGCTATGCAACTTGCTTACCACAGCAATGTTATTTTCTTACCACAGCTGTGGTAAGATTACTGCTTAGTATAAAAAGGGACAGTTTCCGGCGGTACCGGGGAGAGTTAAATGCATTAGGGGATGTATCAAAAGCCATGAACGCTTTCATCATGTTATAATATTAGGCGCGATTACGCGGAATAACGCGGATTCAGTAAAATAAATCCGTGAAATCCACGTAATCCGCGCCTAAAAAAGCGTCAAGAGGGTTTTGACATCCCCTATGAAGTTCCGCTTCGATATTACTTTTCTTTCAGCAAATCACGGATTTCGGTCAGCAGCACCTCTTCCTTGCTCGGGGTAGGGGGAGCCGGAGGAGCGGCAGGCGCCTCTTCTTTCTTCTTTTCAGTCAGCTTGGTCAACAACTTTATGAACATGAAGATAGAGAATGCTATAATCAGGAAGTCGAAGGTGACCTGCAAGAAATTACCGTAATTCAGGGTCACGGCAGCAATTTCTTTTCCGTCCACCATTTCGGCAGGTTTCAGCACCCACTTCAAGTCTGTAAAGTTGACACCGCCCACCAGTAGCCCGATAGGAGCATAATCACATCTGCCACGATGGAAGAGACAATTTTTCCAAACGCACCGCCGATAATCACACCGACAGCCATGTCTATCACGTTGCCTTTCATGCAAAAGCCTTAAATTCCTGTAAAAATGAACTTTTTCCCATCTTTTCAATTATTTAATTATGATTTTGGCTACGAATATAAAAACATTTTCTTACTTTTGCACCGCAATTCGATAAAGAAATGCAATTTATAGGCGAAAGTTTATTTTTAAACATTATAAAACCCTTAAAAGTTTAAACAAAATGATTAAAGTAGGTATTAATGGATTCGGACGTATCGGACGTTTCGTATTCCGCGCTGCAATGAAGAGAAACGATATTCAGATCGTAGGTATCAACGACCTTTGCCCGGTAGATTACTTGGCTTACATGCTGAAGTATGACACTATGCACGGCCAGTTCGACGGTACTATCGAAGCTGATGTTGAAAACAGCAAATTGATCGTTAACGGTCAGGCTATCCGCATCACTGCAGAAAGAAACCCGGCTGACTTGAAATGGAACGAAGTAGAAGCTGAATACGTTGTTGAGTCTACTGGCTTGTTCCTGAGCAAGGACAAAGCTCAAGCTCACATCGAAGCTGGCGCAAAATATGTTGTAATGTCTGCTCCTTCTAAGGACGACACTCCGATGTTCGTTTGCGGTGTTAACGAAAAGACTTACGTTAAGGGTACTCAATTCGTATCTAACGCTTCTTGTACTACCAACTGCTTGGCTCCTATCGCTAAGGTATTGAACGACAAATGGGGTATCACTGACGGTTTGATGACTACTGTTCACTCTACAACTGCTACTCAGAAGACAGTTGACGGTCCTTCTATGAAAGACTGGAGAGGTGGTCGTGCTGCTTCTGGCAACATTATCCCGTCTTCTACCGGTGCTGCTAAGGCTGTAGGTAAAGTTATTCCTGAATTGAACGGTAAATTGACTGGTATGTCAATGCGTGTTCCGACTTTGGACGTTTCTGTAGTTGACTTGACAGTTAACTTGGCTAAACCGGCTACATACGCTGAAATCTGTGCAGCTATGAAAGAAGCTTCTGAAGGCGAATTGGCAGGTGTATTGGGTTACACTGAAGATGCAGTTGTTTCTTCTGACTTCTTGGGTGACACTCGCACTTCTATCTTCGATGCTAAGGCAGGTATCGCTTTGACTGATACTTTCGTTAAAGTTGTATCTTGGTACGACAACGAAATCGGTTATTCTAACAAGGTTCTTGACCTGATTGCTCACATGGCATCTGTTAACTGCTAATATACAGTTAGAAAATAATAAAAAATAGGCGGCTTCTTTTATGAAGTCGCCTATTTTTGCACATTTGCAATTAATTTATTTTCTTCAAGAGATAGGTATATGACAAGACTTAAACTTACACTAATATTACTTTGTTTTATGACTATGATACAAGCCTCAAATCCTTTCTTTGAAAAGTATTCAACTCCACATGGAACTGTTCCTTTCAATCTGATAAAGACTGAACATTACGCACCTGCCATACATGAAGGCATCCGCCGGCAAAATGCAGAAATAGATGCGATCATCAATAACCCTGCTGCTCCGACTTTTGAAAACACGATAGTGCCCTACGAGAAGTCCGGAGAACTGTTGCATCGTGTCACTACCGTATTCGGCAATCTGCTCAGCGCCGAAACCAGCGATGAATTGCAGGAACTTGCCCGGGAAATCATGCCACTAATGAGCGAACATGAGAACAACATCAGCCTCAACGAAAAGCTATTTGCCCGCATCAAAGCCGCATATGAGCTGACAGACAAGAATAAACTTACTCCGGAACAGTCCAAGCTACTAGAAGACATCTACACCGGCTTTGTCCGCAACGGAGCAAACCTGCAAGGAGATGCCAAGGAAAAATACCGTAAATTGTGCAAAGAATTAAGCTTGTTGACACTGCAGTTCAGTGAAAATGCCCTGAAAGAGACAAACGACTACCAATTGGTGCTGACCAATAAGTCACAGTTGTCCGGTCTGCCTGAAAGCGCCGTTGATGCCGCCGCAGAGACAGCGCAGGAAAAAGGTGTGAAAGGTTGGGTATTCACCCTACATGCCCCAAGTTACAGCCCTTTCATGACGTATGCTGACAACCGCGACCTGCGCCAAGAACTTTACATGGCATATAATACCAAATGCACGCATGACAATGCCTGCAACAATCTGGAAATCGTAAAGAAAATTGCCAACGTCCGCATGGAAATCGCCCAACTGCTGGGCTACGACAACTTTGCCGAATACAACCTGAAAGAACGAATGGCACAAAACAGCGACGCTGTATACAAACTGCTGAACCAACTGTTAGAAGCATATACACCCACCGCACAAAAAGAATATGCTGAAGTGCAGGCACTGGCACGCAACGAAGAAGGAGAAAGCTTCAATCTCATGCCATGGGACTGGAGTTACTATTCCCAAAAGCTGAAAGACCGGAAGTTCAGTATTAATGATGAAATGCTTCGTCCCTACTTTGAGCTAAGCAAAGTTAAAGAAGGAGTATTCGGACTGGCAAGCAGGCTGTACGACATCACATTCAAGAAGAATCCCGGCATTCCTGTTTATCACAAGGATGTGGAAGCCTACGAAGTATTTGATAAAGACGGCACATATCTTGCTGTACTCTATACAGACTTTCATCCCAGAGCCGGAAAACGCTCCGGTGCATGGATGACGAGCTACAAAGGGCAGTGGACAGATGAGAAAAGCGGCGAAAACAGCCGTCCGCACGTATCTATCGTGATGAATTTTACCAAACCCACACAAAACAAGCCCGCCCTACTAACTTTCGATGAAGTGGAAACTTTCCTGCACGAGTTCGGGCACAGCTTGCACGAGATATTTGCCAACTCCACTTACGAAAGTTTAAGTGGCACAAATGTTTATTGGGACTTTGTAGAACTGCCCTCTCAGCATGGAAACTTGCCATTGAAAAAGAGTTCCTGCACACCTTTGCCCGCCACTACCAAACCGGCGAACTCATCCCCGACGAACTGGTG